>Ga0123342_1002102_pt1 | contig 33382 bp, 15 predicted proteins | sample Turbeawhitnodule_FD_89960 | JGI IMG/M metagenome (GOLD analysis project Ga0123342, IMG submission 89960) | Root nodule microbial communities of legume samples collected from Mexico - Turtle bean Mexico white nodule | ecosystem: Host-associated > Plants > Roots > Nodule | place: Mexico: Nepantla... | reverse complement strand
GAGGCCTTCCCACAGCGTCGCTCCCTCCGTGGTCTTTCCTACCCATGGGTATCGGGGAACCGCGCTGTGACTGCCTTGACTTAATGATATTTGCTCTTGGCGACGCCCTGGTTGGGCGACGCCCTGCCTTGGCGACGCCTCTTCGCCTAGACGACGCCTTGTTGACTTTGACTCCAGGCGTTGACTTTGACTTTGACTTTGTCAACGCCCGGATACGGGACGGTACAGGATTTTCATAGAAACAATCTGTTGTTTCCTCGAAACAATCGATTGTTTTGGTTTGACAGCAAGTCAACCAACCAAAACAATTTTCAACCTTTCTCAAAAGCTTCTAAGAGTAAAACAACCGGTTGATTCAACAAAACAACAGGTTGTTTTTCACTTAGTTGAATAACACTTGATTTTAAAAAGGTTTTTAAATCGCAATAGTTTTAGACAAATAACTCTACCCAGAACCCACCCAAACACAGTAGCAACACTAGCCGTTCATCAAACACTTGGATTTGGATTCCTCAAAGCACATGATCACTCTTGATCAACAATCTCCCCCATTTGATGAAGACAAATCCCTGGTTGCTTGTGTTGAACTTGATTGAATCTGAAACAGTACCTGCAAAACAAAGAACTAAGCAATACAAGGCCTCTCACATAGCAGGTTAAGATCATACAATTACTAGTTTTCAGTATAAGCATAAAAATAGAAAAACCAACCAAAACAAATTAAAAACAACTCCATACAAACATCAAAATGTAGCAGAAAAATCAGAGATATAACAGTTTGTAGGATAACACAAAACCATATTTGCCCCCTATTTGTCTTCACAAATAGACTTTAGGAAGAGATAAAACAGAGAAAACAGATTTAAAAAAGAAACAACACACATATAAATAACAGCTCACAATCGGTTGTTTCGCTATATCAACCGATTGTTTTTCTTCAGTCTTCTTTCCCAAACTGTAGCTCAAAAATTTGATTATGAACAGCTTCAATATGTTCATCTAGGGTCTAAAAGCGTGCATCCATGCTTTGAAATCTGTTGTCAAAGTTCTGGAAGTTTGTGACACAAAGATTATGAAGATCTCTTTGATTTTCAACAAAGCTATCTAGCCTATTGTGCATGAGTCTCTCAAAAGAAGATATTGAGTGAATCCTTCCTCCTTGATGTCCTGTACTTGTTCCATCATCTTCAACAGCAGGTTGTTCTTCATCTTGAACATTCATATCAGCACCATCTTGATCTTCTTCATCATTTTCAACTTGTGCAGCACTTGATGAACCACTATGTTCACCATCCTTGCTTATTCATCTTTCATTGATCTTTGTAAAACCTATCTTGCTTAGTGAACCATTTTTCACTTCAAGTGTTGATTTCACCAACTTAGATGTTTCATCCTCAAGATTCACTTCAAAATAGAGTAAGAACTTAGAAATCAAGATAACATAAGGATAATGGTAATCACTTAACCTCATAGATTTTTGCATGTGTTCGTTGATGATATGAATCCAATTGATCTTGACACACTACTAGAACCAAGGAGATTATAAAAGAGATAAACAACAATAAGTCCAGAAATATCACAGTGCCATCCAATCCCGAAAAAATAGATTTAACAATTCATAATAAAGTCTTATAGTACAGTTTAGGATGAGAAGCAAAATTACAACAAACACAAATCCTTATGTTCCCAGCTTGGCTTCTAGATTCCCTCTCCAGAGATTGGCCTTCACTTGGCTTTGGCTTTTTTGACCTTATTAGATTATGAAGTTCAGACTCTTTGAGCCTGAATCAACATAACGTTGCTATCTAAGCCACTCTTAGAATCTCACTTTATGCTTCTAAACCTTACTTTTCACTAACTCTTGGTACTCTTTGGTACCTATTAGTTTCTCTTCTTTCCTCTTGATGCTTAGAACGCCGCCCCAAGGTCCCTATTTATAGATTTTAGAAATATGATTCAAAGGGATTCAAGGAGATTAGTAATTCGCTCAACGTCGACAAATTCGCCTTTTTTAGTCCTTAAATTTCTTTCTGGGCTTTAATCTTCAAACCTTTGGCTTCTTAAGATTTCAGTTAGGGATTTGCTCTGGATCCTGCCAATCACTGCCAAATCTCGGTTATGAGGTGTGATTGGCTTGGCTTATGCTCCAAGCAAAATCCTCTTGATTCTAACTTTGGTTTGAGCCCTTTATGAGCAAAATTGGGCTTTCTTCATGGTTAAGAACTCTATTCGTTGAATCCTTTTAGTTTCACTCAACCCTTTTTCTTTGTAATTCTTTAGTTGTGCTAACTTGAAATTTTATCAGCGAATGTAGATGTGTTCAATGCTTGGGAGAATTTCAATATGCCAAGCCATTCTTCATGTGCTGGGCAAATTGACTTTGCTGCTCCATCCTTTTTTACTTGCTTTTCTGCACAATTTTCTACAATTTCCTTCTTCTCTTCATGTTCTTCGTATGCAGTAGTGGTTGGCGTGTTTCGACATGCTTCTTGCTAATATTTATACAAATTCTTCCTAATTTACGTGCCATTTGACCTATGAATTCTATTACAATTAGCACTTATCAACTCCCTCTAACTTAACTCTTTGCTTTCCCTCTAGAAAGGTTATGCAGATGCAATTAGAATCTTTTATACTTGTGGTTTAAGCACAAGTCTTAGTACACTAAGTTAGCATCACATATACAATTAGAACAATTCAAAATCTCTAAAGCATGCATATATTAGTAGTTATTCCTCAATTAAAGTCCACATCCCCATCTAGCTATCTTTTTTTACTCTTTATGTGATTTCTAGACTTCTCTATTAGTTGTGTATCCTGTTTCATAGATCAAGCAAGCACAAAACATGATTTAATGCAATTATGGATTTCACGGCCACTTAGCCTCTCTTTGCTCTTTTTATTTTCAGCTAGTCATTCCTCTTGCCCCATTCTTTTCCTTTTTTTAACTCTTAGGAATCATGTATGCTTTTTCATGCATATTTTTATATTTAGGCTGGCTATTTTCACTGTTTTGGGTTTAAGAGCAATTTTTGGGTCAATTTTTAGATATTCATGCAATGTGCTAATCTTGTGAACATAAAAACTCAACGCAAAACCATTTTTATAAACTTGAAATTACTTACTTGGCTTAATTCTTGCATTGTGGCTCACTCAACTTTTCAGGTGGTTTCTCTTTTGATGCATAGCTTCAAAGATTGTCCTTGATCCTTCTGTAATGTTTCTGCAGATTAGTGTGGATCCTTTTGTTGCCTCCTTAGTTAGTTGTTAAGGTAGGGATATGTGATATTCATACAAAAAATGTACAACTACTTTTCTATTTAGAAATGTAGTTTACAAGTACTTTTACAAATTAAAATATAGTTCTAATTTCATTCATCTGCTTCTTTTAAGTTCTCTTCTTTAGGCTCTCTTAAAGCTTCAAGAATACTGTTGAAATATTCATCATTATTTCTAGGAGAAGATTCAACTCCTTATGGTTGCTCTGCAGATAGTGACTGTTGTGAAGTTTCAGTTCCTTGAAGTGGTGCAGATGTTACTATCAATTCGATATTTTCTTCATTCCTTATAGATCCTTTTGGTTGAAGCTGCAATGGAATTTCTATTTTAATCTCAAGGCCAAGACAAAAATTTTCTAAATTATTCTTCTATCATGGGAAGGTTGTGGCTGGCTAGTGCAACTGTTAATTGTGGGAAAATAGAGAAAAAAAATTAAATAATATAGTGTAAGATCTGTTGTATAACTAATAATGAATATGAATGGATACAAACATAATCAATTCACAATGTAATACACAATATTGCTTAACACAACTGTTTTGGTTATTCCAAAAAAAAAAACAAACAAATCTGTAGAGAACAAAAACAACAAATTGATATTTACGAAAAATCAATTGATTAAGCCATAACAAAATATAATGTAAAAAATTTAAATACAGTGATAAAGAAAGCATAAAGACACCAAAATTTTATATCTGTTCACTCAGAACAGGGGTACATTCAGTCTCGCCTCAAACCAAGGTGGAATTCATTAAAACAACACAATTCTTTTACAAGAAGAGCAAAAACAGTTATTAAACACTACAAGAACCAAAGCACTCACTGCAACACCCTGTCATAGTTGTGATTCCCACCAAGAAACCATATCTTGGCCCCAACAAACACAGAATTACAAAATAGTAATAAAAGGAACAAAAACACCTTGACTGTGAACCAAGACATGCAATAGGATCTCCTAATTCACAACAACACTTTGAAGAATCTTTGACATCTATCTAGATTATGAAGATTAAGCTCCAAGAGCTCTCAAAGATCAATCAAGGACTCATCCTTTCAAAAACTACTCACACTTAGGTTCTCACAGATTGTATAAGTATAAATTGTGTAAATATCTTTTTTCTGAATACAAACAATCACTTTTATAGAAGTTAAACAGAAACGATTTTAAAATAAAAAGGGTACAATTAGTAAAATCAACCATCTAAAATTCAAACAATATGTTAATTTTACTTAAAAACTATAGTTTGTATGAAAACTGATTTTTCTCAAATAGAATGTACTTAAACTGAAAATCTTTCTTATCTTACATATCAAAATATGGTTTTCAATTTTTAAAACATATTACAAAAAATCTAAAAACATTTCAGTATTTTCAATCAATTGATTTGAAAGATAATAGATTGGAAAATTGTAACTTCCAAAAAAAAACAGTTGAAAACCTTTTTAATCAGTTGAAAACCTTTTTAATCAATTTAAAAACAATTTAACTAGTTGAAAAACATTTTATTCTTGGATCCTTCATCATTTCTAAAGGCAAAAGATAAATCAGGACAAACAAATTGAAAGCCTAAGCTACCTAGACACATAAAACAGAATGGCTTCATCAAACATTGTAGTTGAGATCTTTGAGATGTCCAGCACTAACTATTTAGATCGAGAGGTGAAGTGTTAGACAATCATTGAAGTAGAGTGAGAACAATATAACATTATTATTGGAATTGGAATAACCCTTTGAATCTCCTTTGCTATTTTTATTTATAAATGCAATGTTTTTTTCAAAATCCATGTTCCTATTTTTGCCAAACCAAGTTGATTCCTCGTGCAAGGTTATCTAAAGCAATAAGCAACTGTTATGATCTTACCACTGCATTAGGATGGAGCATTTCACCATATTCTAAGTTTCACGCTCTGTGACCATTGAATCCCATGACTGGCTAAATAGGGTTTCGAATATGTAATCACATTTCGGTCACATTCACACCCTATGGATAATCAATGGCATTCATCACCATTGAGTATTAAGTACAATACCCGACTCAAGAAATTTGAATATAAAAGAGAAACATGCTTCTATAAACAACAACTTTAGAAATATCACAATGTCATCCAATCCCAACAAAATAGATTTAGAAACTCATAATGAAATCTTAGAATACATTTCGGGATGAGCGACTAAATTACAACAACAAGAATCCTTTGATGTTGTGACCAACTAGCTTTTAAATTGCCTTATTTAAAGATTTATCTTCACTTTTTCTGAGGCTTTGGCCTTCTTTACCTGATTGGATTCTTAAGTTCAAACTCTCTGAACCTGAATCAACAGAACCTCGCTATCTATGCCTCTTTGAGTCACTTAATCCTTCTACCTAAACCTATAGTACCTCTTATTTGAAGACTCTCTTTTTTTCACTTATTCTAAGTACCTTTCAATGCCTCTTGATTCCCTTTCGATCCTTTAGATATTACCCCAAGCCACTATTTAATGTTTTTAGAATTAGGATTCAAGGATTTCCAAGGAGATTGGTCATTCGCTCAACACATGCCAATCTGTTTGGCCTTGAGCATTCTTTTTGGGCTTCAATCTTCATGTATTGGGCTTCTTGAGATTTCACAGTCAGGGATTCGCTCAACACAGGCCAATTATTGCTCCTTTTTTGTGTTTTTAGCACAAGTTTAGATACACTAAAGTAGTTTTACATGTACAGTTAGATCAATTCAAAATCTACGAGTCATGCATTAGTTAGTAGTTAATTTCCCAATTGAGTCCAAAATCTCTTACCCAGCTAGTTGTTTCCACTCTTTTAAGTGAGTTCAAAATTCTAACTAGTTTTGTATTTTGTTTCACAGTTCCAGGTTAGCACATAACAAAGTTTAAGCATTTCATAGATCTCATGGTCATCTGGTTTTTTTTTTTAGTCAAGCACCTCTATAACTCAATTATTTTCCTTTTTGGTTCTTGGGGCTCATGTAAGCTTTTTGCATACTTCTTTTTTACTTTTGAGGCTGGTTGTTTTCACTATTTTTAGTTTAGAGAGGAGTTTTTGCGCCAAACTTCAAATATTTATGCAATGTGCAAACTTGTAAACACAAAAACTCAACAAAAAAAACCAATTTAAATATATGAGATCAATTGCTTGGTTTATTTCTCACTTTGTGGCTCACTCAGCTCTTCAGGTGGGTTCTCTTTTGATGCAATTCCTTAGAGACTGTCCTTGATCTGTTTGTAATGCTTCTCCTCCTCAGTGCTCTTCTTTGTAATTTTGTTGCCTTCTGGTTAGTTGTTAGTGAAGGGATTTAGACAATTATATACTATATATATATATATATATATATATATATATACTAATTCTATTACATATATCATGAGTACTCTAATTACAAACTATAGGATAATTTAAATTTCATTCAACTGCTTCTTTTGAGTGTGTTTCCTCAGGTTCATCCAAAGCTTCAAGAGTGTTATTCGTAAATTATTCAATGTTTTTGGCAAAAGGGTTAGATTCTTCTGGTTGTTCCACAAAGAGTGGCTTTGTTCACCTTGAAGAAACCCTTTGGCTTCAAGCCCCTTTTTGGCCTTCAGTAGATTTAGAGGTCTTTTATTTATGCAAGGATTCGCTCCAAGCCAAGGTCAGCATAATCCTTTCTTATTTATGAAGTTTTCTTAGTCTTGGGATTCACTTCAAGCCAAGATTAAGCGGGTATGAAACTTTTCCTTCTTGGTTTAGGTTAGCTTCAAGCCCTTTCTAAGCGAATATGAGCTTTCTTCATTGTGAATGACTCTTTTTTCTCAACCCTTTTGGATTCACTTAGCCTTCTAAACTCTAAATTTATATCCTTCTTTTGCCTCAATCTTCTCAACTCATGCCTTTGGCGCTCAACATTTTGGAGGTTTTTCAATACTTGTTCTCTGAAGTTAATCCGCTTAGCCCTTTTCCATGCACTAGGTGGATTGGTCATTTCTTATCCTTCCGTTTGTTTGTTGTTTTTCCTCTTTTTCTGTAAGATTTCTCATATTTTTCTTCTTCTCTTCTTCTTTTGAGTCAAGCTTTTCTTTCTAAGGAATTGCATGCGGGATTTGGTTTATGTTAAGTTAAGCTCCTATCAGTATGTTTCACTAGCTTAAATAGTTAATATTAAGCATGCTCCAAAGTTATATGACCTTTTTCATACAATTGACAGTGTAGGAAGTGTCACTTACAAGTTGTAGCTTCCAAGCTCCTAATGGATCCATAACCTATTTCATGTGTCAAAGTTGGAGAAACCTGTGGGTGACACAACATTAGCTCATAACATTCCCTTGGAAATTAAGCATAAACAAAGAACCTAAAGTTATACTTGATATATTGACTACGAAGTATAGGGGTGTGCTAGTAACTAATGTTTTGGTTAACTGAAAGCATAAAATATCAAAGGATGCAACCTGAGAGTTTTATTATGATTTGAAGCACATATTTATGTTGTTTAAACCTTAAGGACAAGGTATTTTTAAGGGGGACATTATTATGTTTGTCAGTTTGGTTGTTTGCCGTCAATTCCTACAAACAATAATTCTAATTGTAAAACAAGGTACAAGACATTTTTGTAAAACACTTTGTTACTCTCCCGTTTTAATTCACGCACAGATCCATTATTGGTTCCCCATTTATGTAATCTTGGTATGTTGTCTTCAAACCTAGATCCTTCCATCTTCCTCTATTTTTTAGAAATTCATTAAACATTTTTATCGCTAGATTCTTGTGTTAAATGTGTTGAACAATATTCTTTGATGTCTCCAAATCCAAGTGGAAAGCTTGAAGACCCTGCTGATATGTGTGTGTGTGTGTGTGTGTTGTTTAATTGTTTGAAACTTGTTAATTCACTCCTAAAGATGATCCAAGGTCAATTGAATCTTTACCTTTTTTTAAAAGATGGGTTTTCTAAAAGGGTGTGAAATTTAACGTATTGAAATGTTGAATCAACTGGTTGTTTGGTTTTTAAAATGGTTTGGAAAAGCTTAACTTTGTTTTGGCTTTGTTATCAAACATATTCAACCGGTTGTTTCGATAAATCAACTGGTTGTTTTTGTGAAAATCTTAAAATTCTGTTAAGAGGTTTTAATTTGTTTTAAATGATTCCAATAGCTTTTGGCTTTTGACTTAACTGCTTTGACCATTTTATTAGGGCACATAAAGGTTATTATACGTTCCTTTGCATAAACTAAGAAAAAGATATTAATCAAAAACGTTTTCAAGATTTCAAAAGCTTTGTATTATCTCAAGTGTGTGAAATAGGATTGGGTGTACTTCTAAACTTTCAGCTTTGATTTACCCAGGTGTATTTTGTTCCTCTTCTTCCTTGAACATTGTATTTCTGTGTGTTTTTGTGTGGTGGAATTTCAGAAGGTATTTCTATAAACTATGTTGTTTGCCAAAAGTGGTGTATGTTCTTGAGGGGTTCAAGATCATCACTTTTGGTGTGTGTGTGTTGTAATCTAGGTTTGATTACATAGTGGATTCTCAGTGGTTAGTTGAGGACTGGATGTAGCTCTTAGTTGAGAGTGAACCAGTGTAAACATGTTGTGTGAATCTTTCTATCCCTACACTCATTAAAATGTTTTAACATCATTTTTCAAATCTACTGATATAAACAACCGGTTGTTTTGTGAAAACAACTGGTTGATTTTATAGAATCAAACTAAAAACAATTTTCTATTGGTTGAACATAATTTTCAATTGATTGAATCTTCATAGCTTTTCATTCTACCTTTAATACTTACGAAAATCTTTCATAAACAATTATCCCCTTTTGTTTAAGGCCTCAAATTCTAACAATATGGTTGTTCATGTCGCTAGAGCCTCGTGTTAGATGATTTCCCTTGTCTCTTAGACACTCGAGCTAGACTTTCCCTCGTATTCTTCGCAGTAAACAATCTTCCATAACAAACTGGCACTAAACCACTGTAGTTTTTGCCAGTGGATGAACCTGAAGTCATGCAAGCCGCTAAGAAGGACGATCAATATTCCTTACTATGTGATAATTTGATACTCGAATAGGAAAATTGCTCAATTATTGAAAACCTCCTATGATATTGTTCCGATCACAAATTGCACCAAACACTAAATTCGTCGGAACTCATAACGCAACAATTGCAGCAATTTCAATCACCTTGAGTTTCACAAATCGAAGAACATGAGTAGCTTACTAATACTTCATCAACAAAATGATGATTGACGTTGAAATCACCTCTAATCACTTTCTCCAATTGCAATTTTCATTGGAATTTGAAATAGTGCTTCAACGTTTATTCTACACTCGTTTAATAAACTTGCAACTCAAATTTTACCTTTGAATGTCATTAGATGAATCACATTTAGCATTGAAAAATCTCCATCAACCCCGAATTCAATTTCTCGAATCATGAAGAATTTCTCAATAGAAATGCAACTGTGTAAGATTCAAAAGAACAACCCTTGTATAGTAAAAAACAACAAAATCAAAGAATTTCAAAACACATAACAATTGAAACACGCAACAATTGAACTTCTATTTGCACCACTAGATTTCTCTATTTACACATCAAAAAAGTTCTTAGAAAGTTATGAAAATTCCAAAACTAACCTCTGAAATTTTGAATTTGAGCTCTGATTACCAAATGATGAAAAACTAACATAATGTAGGATTTTTTTCGATAATATCCACCAAATGATTGACAAAAGAGAAAATATGGAAGATATTAAAGATGAAGAAACTCTAACCTACCTTGATTGATGCCATAATAAAGAGAAATTGATAAGTAGATGAATATCTACAATGTTGAATTGGAAAGTCAAAGATAAAGATCAAAATTTCTAATGAATAACTTATAGAGAATTCTTCCTTTAAGAAGATGATTCAAATTTAAACATGATAAATTTTGAGTACAAGAATCTATAAAAAGAACTTATATACTATGAACCTTGTATTCATGGACCCAACACTAATAAGACCCTATCCAATAAGCCTATAAAAACTAGAGTCTGGAAAGTCTCTAATTCAAGAAAACTAGAAACATATACAAACCCAATACAAATAGAAAAAAAAATTACAAAGCTGAGTAAAGGCAAAAAAACCAAATATTACACAAAAATACGTAAATTCAATTATAGCTTCAAACTTACTTCACGGTCCTTAAGAAGGTTCAATCCAAGATTCCATCAAGTTGTCATTGCAAGGGGTAGTAATTCCTAGCTCTTATTACCTTTGTACTTGTGTGAGAAGAGTCACTTCAATGAATGTTTTCATCAATTCTAATAAGGTTCATCATCTCCAGTACAACCCAAGTTTGGGTTAGGATGCACAAAGGCTTTGGCAGAGAGAGACAGGTAAAGGAATCGTGCAAATGGTAAAGGGCACGACACACTTTGGAGTTTAAAAAAGATAGGTTAGGAAATGTACGGTATTGGAGGTGTCACACATGAGTTTTTTTTTTAATTTCTAGCTTGAAAAGTACTAAATTTTGAATTTTGTTACAAATTTTTGTGGTAGTGACACGCGGTTACGGTTGTCCTTTTTGTTACAACTAGATATGTAATTATAACAAATATTTTGTGCACACATTTATAGTTTTATTGAACATTAAAAACATTTTTCATCTGCTTTATTTTCAGTTTTAGTTTTCAGTTATTAGTACTAATAAATTGGATTCAATGTACGTATTTGCTTTAATTTTGTATTTTTAACTCATCTGATCTTTACTCACATTATTGGATATAATTTTTTCTTTGGGTATTATTTTTTATTGATATTAGTTGCATTGGCTTTGACATCTTCTAGGCTTTAAAATGGACACATGTTTTGTTGGATATGGAGTTTTGTGCTATTTTCTATGATTTTTAAAAGTTGAGGTAGATTTGCTCAATTTTTGTAAAGGAACACATATGAATTCAATTCTCCTTGTTTTAGTTTAGACTATTGTGATTGCGATTATGAACCTAATTATAGTGACATTTAAGCTCATGTTTACTATCATTTTTCAGAACATTCATATAGCGTGTGTGCTCTAAACTTGTACTCATACATCATTTGTTTAGTTTTTTTAGGTTTAGAAATTGTCTCTTTCCTTTTCTCTTTTTTCTCTCAAATTCCATTTTGACTCTTCCTCTTCTTCTCTCAATCTGAATTTCATTTTGTGTTCTTCCTCCATGGAGAACTAATTATTGAGGATCAATTCATCAAATCAAGATCAAACAAACCAAATTGAGTTTTACATTGATCATTTAATGCTTTGAGTTTGTCCTTCCCTTCTCTAATTTCTGTTTTACACTTTGTTATAGAATTTGCGTTTCTAATTTTAGAAATCAAATTAGAAATCGAGTGAATCTTGATTTGACAATCAAATACATATCAGGTTGAATGATATTCTGATTTAATTTGTATAACTAATTTAATTGATTAATTGAATCGGTTAATTATTTAAACTTGAATTTGAGTCTTTAGAGAATTGTCATAAAAGGAATTATTTGTTTTGGTTCTTTAATGTGTAAATTGCCTTCATCCTTTTAATTTCCGGTTTTACAACCTCTTTCATTTTTTTTGAATATTTGTTTAATATTTTAAATTTGTATATCCCCAAATTAATTTATATAAAAAATATATATTAAAGACCGAATACAACAATATGTATCCTCTGATAATCGACCTAGGCTGTTCTCTATATTGTAAATTTTAGAAAGAAAAAAATCATCTTCAATTTCAAGAATTGAAAATCATGTCAATAAATTTGTATATATATATATATATATATATTATTTAGTAAGAATAAAAATGAGTTGTATGAGATATTATTATTAAATAATCTTTATACTTTTTTTAATCCCATCTCAATAAATAAAAAAAGGAACTTATGTAGAAAGAATATTCTCTTAATAGAAAGGTGAAAAGGTGGTGGGCTTAATGAATAAATAATAGTTATACTAGTTTGGTCCCTATTTTTTTCATCTAAATAATCGCACGTTACATTCTTTAAAAATATACAGAATATATAAAGATAATTCTATGACAGAAAAACAAAGCAATGCGTGATGGACCCACAAAGAGACAAAAACAGTTCAGCTTTAAATTGGCCTAAGCCATTGGTGTGTTATCTATCTAGTTGAGTAGTAGAGGGTTGTTGGTGTTGTTCCTGAAACTCAATTATTCAAAGTCAATATTAACGTGCACCCCAATTCAAGTCTTTGATTTGTCTTCCACAGATCACAACAAACACCGCTCCCACGCTCTGGGTTGACCACTTTGCCTTTTGCACTTTTGGTTCTTCCTCTTACACTTCATCGATCACCACAGGTTGGAACACAACAAAAGTGACCCTTCTATAACGGTAATTTCCAAATGAGTGGTAGTTAGGAGGCTCAGAAAGACTATCCACCAGGATTTTCATGTGGATTTTTGTTAAGTCAAGTTTCTTCAATATCTTCGTCGGAGCGAGGGAAAACGAAGACCCAAAAGCGTTTTGAGAAAGGTAACACTCAATTTCTTAGTTCCCAGTTGAGAATTTAATGTGACTTTGGGGCCTTGTGTGCTTCCTTGTAGGAAATGGGGGAGGTCATGTTCGTTCTTTTCGTAGCATTTCATGTTTTGGAACCATCAAGTTAGCTTTGTTCAGGATTGTCACTGAATGGGCAGTAAAATTATGGCGATTCTCAGTTGATGTTATCATTGATGGTTTTTTGGGTTATATCATCAAGGATTGCAACGGTTTGGTAGTGTGTTGTGTGTTGAGTTTGTTAGGAAACTCAGGATATCCTATTGTTTCTGTTGTTAAGATAGGAAGGAATTTGGAATAGGTGTTTTGGTTGTGGAATTAGCTTTCTGTTTGAAACGAAACGAAATGTATTTTGAATTGAACTGCTATTGTGTTTAACCTTTTCTTGTGCTGTGCTATGGGTGTTTAAAGAAGAGCGTGAAGAGGAAATATTGCGTACGCTCATTTTTTGTATGTGTGTGGGAGAAGCATTGAAGCTTTTAATTTTGGTTGTGGTGCTTCTCTTGATAAAGAAACAAACAAGTTTAGTTGATCCTCAAAATTACTCTCATTCCCATTAAAAGAAATTCTTCTGCTACCAAGCATTTTGTACTTCACTTTATGTGTATTTCTTCAATACCTTACTGGTTTGTATATAACACCAATTTTTTGTATTTCCCATTGGGAAATAGAAGAGAAAACATAAGGATACCAATACTTTCTTTTTATGTTTTTAGTGAATACTGCAAATGAATGAGAGCATACAAATTCCTCACTATACCTTTATCAAATTCTTCTTCCTCAGCCTTCTATAAATTATCAAATTATTCTAGACTCTTACGGAATTATGTGAACTTTAGATCTAATCTATGCAACTATGGCATGCTAATCACCAATTGCTGACTATTGTTACTTTAGTAGTGTTAGTACTTTTAGACATTCGCTTATACTTTGTTTGTATTAGATGATCGAACATTCCTTTTGTTCTTTAACTTTGTGGTCTTGAAACAAATACGTCGTGAATTAACTAGCCAATTGTGCTCTATCTTTTTATATTTATGTTGTATTAGTACGTAAGGTATGGTGGGTTTGTTCTACCAAAGATCTCATTTCGACCTTACTTTCAGGACTGGCTGACAAAATACAGACCACCAATGGATGAATTTGCTAATAAAGTTGAAGGTGACTTTTATGCTGTAGATTCAGCTTTTGGAAAACCCTACTCACTTCAGGGGTTCTCAACAAAAGAAAATGACGCGCAAGAGTTATCCCTGCAAGCTTTAACGGAAATAGATTATCGCCTAGCCTATTTTGCCGAGAAGCTGGTGAACTTGCATATGCTTTATATTTATCTATTAAGCGAGGAAAGTGATCTTGAAGCAATTGATTCAAAGAATAACTGCATCTTGGCACACTTATTTGAGAAGGCAATGACATTTGATCTATTGTCTGGCATTTTGGATTCTGAGGTAAGAGAGCTGGACAGTTTCATGGACGCTCTCCAAGAAGAAATTGTTGATGCTAGTGATAAAATATTTTCATGTAGCCATTTGACTGAGTTTTTCCTTATGATGGACAAAAAATTATGTGACGTAGAAGAGTCTGTGAAGCAGTTTCAACAGCAGTTAATTGAGTTGAAAATGCAATCATCCCAGTTACCGAAAACCATGGAAGCTTATCGAAATGAAAATTGTAAGTTGGAATTCTTAATAAAATATTTTTTATTTCTGACATATTTGTACTGAGCATGCAGTTCTTTTCCAAGTCTGGGATGACTATTTACCTTTCTTAGTCATCCATGTAAACAGGCGAAACGGGGAAGGCCTTGAATTTATCAGGAAATGGTCAACTTTCAGATGTGAAAGCAAAATCCAATGATCAGATGGTTGAACAGCGAAGATATATTCTGAAAATGCTTGAGAAATCTCTTGCGAGGGAGCTAAAACTTGAAAGGAGGTTAGCAGAGTCAAAAAGCAATGAGGACCTAAAGTTGAAACTGCATTACACAGAACAAGTTGCATTTTATATGGAAGAGGCAGCTGAAGTAGTTTGGGGAAGATTTCTAGAGGCAGACAATACTGCAGAGGTTTTAATGGGGATTTCTAAAGGAATAATGGGACGCCTTCAAGTAACTGAGTTCAACCTCAGTAGTTCTATGCAACGAGAAAATGAGCTGAGATCAACAGTTCAAAATTTGATGGAGCAACTCAAGGCTAAAGATGCTGCTTTAGATAAGCTTGAGACATGTAATGTTCATAGTACTAAGGAAAAATCTGATGTGTTGGCTTTGAGGGAAAAGTTGAAGTTTCTTGAAAAAGAGAGAAAGGATTTTGAGCTTCGGATTAATAATACGATTGCGGAGAATGAAGCATATCATGAACATCAAGTTGAAATGGAAAATTTTGTTGAGTCTCTGAGAGAAAACATTGACATTGCATTAAGTCGGGCTGAGAGTGCAGAAGCCAAGGTTACGCACCTAACTGAGACCAACTTGGAACTTACTGAAGAGATGAATTTTCTTAAAGGGACTGCAAGCACTGCAGAGAAAAAGGTTGGTTCACTTGAGAAGCAACTAAGGGAATTAGATATCCAACTACAGAGTGCAAAGGCATCTTCTGAAGCAAGTCAAGAACAGCAGAACATGTTATACACAGCTATATGGGATATGGAAATATTAATTGAAGAGCTGAAGTCAAAGGTTTCAAAAGCTGAAAGTAATAATGAAAGTGCTGCTGAGAAATGCTTTGTGCTATCCCAAACAAACTTAGAACTTAATGAAGAATTGGATCTCCTTAGGTCCAGAACAATAAGCTTGAAAACATCTTTGGATCAAGCTAGCAATACAAATTTTTCGAGGGCAAAAGAAATTGATACTAAGACCAAGCTTATCATGGATATGGTAATGCAATTAGCCACTCAAAGGGAGAGCATCAATAACCAGGTAATGACTCAAGATATTTATAGTTTTGAACTCTAGTTTCAATGGTTTCTTTTAGAGAAAACTAGTATTTCGGTCCTTTAAAGGCATTTGTACTCAATTGGGTTCCCTGAAGTTTGATTTCATCAAAGAAGTATTCAATGTCTTCATTTATCTAAGTTTGATCCTTCTGTGCTTATTTCATGAAACTTTAGTTCATCTTAACTGTTATTGCTAGGACCGAATTGGAAAATAAAATAGTTAATGATTCAATAGTTGGAAATCGTACCTGCAGAACACAATTGAGAAAAAATGTACATTTCAAGGATCGAAGGAGTGTTTTTTTTTTTCACTTTTTCTAGTTTTTCTAGGGACATTAAAGAAAATATATCTATATGGATAATCTTCAGTATGCCTGAATCAGAATTTCAAATCCAGATCTATAATGGTTCATGGTTGCTTATCCTGAAAGAAACAAGTGAAGTTAGTTGATTATGACTATGTTTGGCATATTTAAAGATTAAATCAGTAATTTTCCTTGGAACAGAGTAAGATACCAAAAGTAACACGATAATTTTGAAGTTATGTAATGATTATGTTTATTGATTTAATTTTTTTTTCAAATAACTCTGGAATTATTATTCAATTATTTCTGAGGTATTAACACTAACAGGGAGATTGCAGTTACTTGCCTTAAAACAGGAAAATAAACATTTGGTACAAAAGTTAAAGAATACTAAAATTGATGGCCCTTTACATACATGCAACAATGGACTAAATAACAGAAACGAAGATCAAGCTTCCAACAATAACTCAAGCAATGATAGCTGTGCGAAATCGTCAGATGAAGAAGGAATAGATTACTTTAATGCGGCCTTTCAGGCAGGTACTTATTTGTCAGCCTAATCTTTTTTACTTGTTGGTATGCTTATTATGTAAAATTTAGGTGTTAAATTTAGAGTCTATTTAGAAAATTTTCTCCAAAACCACTTATAGAAAAAGAAAATAAGAAAAATTAAAATAAAATAAGTTTCTCTATAAGCTCTGTTGTGTACTATCTGTCGAATTTTGTCCAAGAACAATGAAATTAGTAAAGCAAATCACACCCACTAGAGACAATAAACAATGAACAAATACAAACATAGAAATGAAAGAACCGTTTCTTGTATTAAGCAAGATATCATTTAAGTTGCTTCACTACATCTGGTTTGTTATCTCAGTCAACATTCCCTTATATAGAAGCATAAAATGGATACAATCTAGTTAGAATTATAACAGAGAACTAACTAACTCAAAAGAATGTAAATACTAGACGACTGGTTGACCACACAACATAACTCAGGTCATCAGACAATCTATTAGGCAGGGAAGTACCGAGAGTTGTTGGAAAGTGTATTATAGGAAGAAATTTAAAAATAAAAGTAGTTAGTCGTTACAGGGAGTTGAGACTAAGAAAGTCGATATTTTCTTATCTTGAGGGTGTTGAGGTTAAGAAGGATATTGGTTTGTTGTGACCAGGAATGCCCTGTGTGAAAGGAAGTAATTCCTTTGTTTCCTTGCGCATGTGTTTTTGCATGGATAATTGTTGAATGATACAGAAAAGGGTCTCTTTCGATGTCATCTCTTTCTTGTTTTTGTCAATTCTTTAGAAGGCACGTGTGAAAGGAAGTAATTCCTTTGTTTTCTTGTGCGTGTCTTTTGTGTAGATAATTGTTGAATAATACAAAGAAGGGTCTCTTTCTCGACGTGATCTCTATCTTGTTTTGTCAATTCTTTAGAAGGCACGTAACACAACCCTACTACTAGACGACATCTACAACTACAACCATGACACGACTCTACAATACAATCATGAGACACTACATCCTGGAAAGAGTTCAGTGCACTACCAGCTCAAATTAGTTTATAAATTAGTTAAACTTACCTCCGCTTCCATCTTGGTCAAAGTTCTACCGTTTCAATTGGGCTTGATAGAGTCTGCAATGGAAGACTAATTTCAATCCAAACTACTATTACAATAAAATTTCAGATAAAAGAAATAAAAGAAATTCAATTTTTAGTCTCTAGTCATGCACTAATCAGTGCATTACACATACCTTGAGCAATGACTCAAAATTCAATTTTTTTACTAAAACAAGATACTCTATCCTGTTTTTGTTTTTCCAAGTAAATAGGCTTTCTCCAAGATACACACAATACTTAGGTAGATTTTTTATTAGTGACAGAATCTACGTAAACGTCTAAGTGTCTTCCTTCCTGAACAAGAACAAGAGTGATGCAAACCCCTAAATAGATTTCTGTAGTTTAGGGATCATCTACTCAAGCTTCAAAGAAACAAAGAAGAGCTCAAGAAGAAGAACCTTGCTCAAGGTTGGATTCTTGGATGTTAAAAGTCTTGGTTTTGGATCCACCAAGCTAAGGTTCACTAAGGAAAAGGAATAAGGTTGGTTAGGCATGTGCTATTATGGTTCTTATATAATCCTGAAGGATTTCTTGGAGAGTCAAGAAACTATAGCTTGCGAAAGCTAGATGGTGATGACTTATGGTGTTGTGTAACTTGGTGGGTTTGGTTGGGATACCGAGAGGAAGGTAGATATGGTGTTGATTTGAATTATAAAAGCTTTTAAGTGGGTGATATTGGAAAAAGCTGCAGCTATGATATGTAGGGTGTTTCTTGGCTTGGTTCTTGAAAGCTTTGGTTGGAATTATGTTTTAGGATAGGCCATGAGGTTGGCTAGGTGTGAGGTCGTTTTCTGGATTAGGAAGTTGTTGATTCTTTGTTGCTAAAGCTTGAAGATAGTTTGAGGTGCCAAGATTCAAAGAGAACAGAATGGATAGAAACCAAGAAAGAAAAATATGGAGAAAAGGAAGGAGATTACCTTGATGATTCAAATGGAACTATAATCTTAGAATTCTTGGAGGAACTTGAAGAAATCTGTATCCCACCTACTTGGATATGATTTACCATGAATAGGCAAAGAGAAAGGAGAGTACCTACTTGGATATTACTCATCAAGTACCCTCTTTCTTGGGCTTGATTTGCATAGAACACAACCTGAAATAAAATTTCATGCTAATATTCATCGTAGGTGGCTATGGACCATATTTGGTTCTTAAGCAAATGAATGAGGTGGCTTTCAAGTTACAGTCATTGTAACAAGCTCGAATTCAACTTATGTTCCACATATCTCAGCTCAACATTCAATGAAAGTTGCACTACCATTAGAATTGGAAGGAACTATAAATGTGTTCATTTCGGCTTACATTCAGGGTAGTCAAATGATCACTCAAACTAATGCACCTGTACAAAAAGTATTAGTGCAATGGAAGGGAAAAACAATTGAGATCCACATGGAAAGATTTATCTACTACGAAAAATCAATTTATTGACTTTAACCGTGAGAACAAGGTTGTCTTTAAGGAGGGTGGTATTGTTAGACAGGAGCAAACACACCAAGTTGATAATAAGATAGGATTGCAAGTGTATTGCATGAGGAGGTTTAAAAAGAAAAACTACGAATACAGTTGTAATGTAGTTTTTACACCTATGAGTTTGCTAGCTGAAATGAGCCATTTAATAAGAAGCTCTTGGAAGGAAAAAGGGAGGAGCTTTTGAGATTTGAGAGACTTGTAACTAGAATAATCCAATGTATAGGAGTGTGCTTCTTTGTAACACTTTTTGTACGTTTGGTGAAACAGTTTTTATTTATTTTTTTTCATTGTTCTTCTCTAAAAAAAATGTTGATTCCTAATAGGGACATTGACATAGTTAGTAAAGGGTTCAAACTTGCCACCACTAAAAGAAACTATGGGCATTTAGGGGAGAGAGAAGAAACATTCCCAAAAGAGAGGGGATGCATAAAAGAGTTCCCAATCACGAAGCGCAGATAAGATGTGAGGAGAAGAAATCAGGGCTAGTCCAACACCAATGAGATTGGTCAGAATGGTGGTCGACTACTGATGACAAATATGAGGGCGTGTGACTGCTCCTGATGGTTGGTGCCTTCATGACCAAATTTCTTTCTTGAATTTTGGATGGAGTTTTGCAGAAGCTCAATGGAAGTGGCGGACAAGGATGACTCCAATGGAGTTATGGTTTCCTTGAAGGTGCATGATAGGTAGGGAGAGTGATTGGTTGGGTCATATCACTTGGAGAAAGGTGAAGAAGAAGATTAAAGTGTCTATCCTAGAGAGGCAACACAAGAGAGTGAGAAGGCTTAACCTAGGTTGGTTTTTAGATGCCTAAATCCAACCCTAATTACATTTAAGAAAAATTATAAGTAAAATTCTTATTCTACTTTTGACAAGAAAATAAATTCTACTCTACACTAGGTTTATGGCATTTTTGAACATGTATAGGAAAGTTTCTCTACCATCAGTAGCAGAGTCCCAGTCTTCTTGGATCTTCCTTGCCATTGACCTAGTTGTTGGACCTGAATTTGGGCCTGAGCTTGGCCTTCTTCCATCAGCTCCAGTGGCTGTGAGTTCGTCAGTGCAATGGTCACCTAGGAAGGGTGACTCTAATGGTGGGGTCACTGGTTGGAATGCACTAAGGTTTGAACGGCGACGACAAAAAAAATGGCATTAAACAAGGGGGGGGGGAAGTGTGAAGATGAGAGGATGCTAGAAATGAAATAATAAACAATTTTTAAAAACTAGGTAGAAATAAAGGATAAATAGTCATGCTAGAGGTATTAAGTAGGTTGTCTTGTGCTGCATGCATGCCATTTTTCTTTCGCATACATATGTATAGATACTCTCTTTGTATCGTATAATAGTATGAATGAAATGAAACATTCAACCATCTTTCACTTCTTTCCTTCCTCTCTTAATCTTGACATGTATAATGAGCCATTTTTTTCTTCCTGATGAATTCCTCTCCCACCTCTGCTACGCTCCTCTCTCATGCTATGACTTCATTTGTTCCTTACCATTTCACCACTCCAATCACTCTCAAACTCAATTATGACAACTTTCTTATATGGAAGCATCAAGATTTTGCAACACTTAGAGGACTCAAGTTAATGCATTTTCTCCAAAGCAACAATGCTCCTCCGTGGTATCTCCATCCTGATGATGCACATTTTCTTCTTGTCAATGACACCTACCTGCAATATGATAAACAAGACCAGCTAATTGTAGTTTGGCTCCTTGCTTCATTGACCACCCTCATCCTTATCAAGATGGTTCGTCTTGAATCTTCACATCACATTTAGACCACCCTTCGCTCGTATTTTGCTTCCCACCCTAGGGCTAAGATCAAGAAGTTGAAGTTGCAACTTAAAACTTCCAAGAATGACAAGACCATTAACACTTACCTTCTTGATGCCAAGAAAACAATCGTGGATTGGTTAACTGCTGTTGGTGCTCCTATTTCAACCGGAGATCATATCGACGCCATCCTTGATGGTCTCTCCGATGAGTATGACCCTTTCATCACAACTGTTACTTCAAGAATCAATCCCACACCGTGGATGAGATTGAACCTCTACTACTCACTAACATCACTAAGGTCAATATGGTTCGCTTTGGAACTCGAGCTCCATCAGGATTTTGCCCTTAAAAGGCACTTCAGAGGGTTATGGAAGAAAAATGTATTTAAATTGTTCTTGGCTTGACTCCAGAACGATGTGTAACTATTGAGCGCACCGGAACAACAACAAAGTTTGTTTTGGAGATTTTTCTTTGCATACAATTAAAAATACTTCTGATAGTGGTGGCAATTTCTCTTTCCCTAATATATGTATCCTAATTGGATCATACTCATGGTTTGGACATGTAAGAATTTGCTCTCCACAACTTCAGCATGTGCAACAGTGACGACTGAGCGTTGTTGGAACTAGGTGTTTGGGGGCTACTTTGACTACGTGACTGTCGATGTTGTGATCACCAACATGGGCACACCTCTCTAGCCCATGACTTACACGACAATTATGCTAACAACAGTAGAGCCTGGTTGTTTCTTTGTTTCCGTGGCAGTAGAAACAAAACTCCCGATCGGGATCTTTGATACTAACGTGAAATACACAAGGAATCGAAGGAATAATTTTATTCATAACAATTACATTATCAGCTCCTCTATTGTAACAATCAATCTCTCTAAACGAAGGAAATAACATGCTTAAACAAATAGAAAGATTCTACATATATATCTTAATCAATGCAGATATCCGAAAGGTACTTTTATCGTAATAAGTATTTCTGAAAAAGTTTATTCTTAGAGAAACTTAATTTGTTCTTGTAACACAAACACTGCACATCATACAAATGTTTCTATTATTACATATGAAGTGCCTTGACAACTATTTACATACTTGCATATCGTTTCAAATCTATGTTTTTATTTTATTGATGGGAAAAACAAGTAGTAAAACTTCAAATAACAAGACTATCGTTCCACTCTTTATGTTATGCTTTGCATAATTATAGGTAGGGGGACTACAGACCATACCCAAGTTTTGGTATATCACTGTTACTTTATAATTTTAATAATTAACTGAAACTCAATAAAATATTATATATACCTGCATAGTACAAGAAATGTGCTAGTTATTATTGTGATGATGCACTCTGGTTGGTCATATATGAAAGATATGACTATTTACTAGTACACTGGTGATATACAAGTGCACTTCAAACCTTCTAGGCTGTCTACTTGTTCATTATTTTATTGCATATGAAAATTGTAGTAAATGGAAAGAGGAATGTTCTTTTTATCTATGTGATGGGAATACAGAAATAAGTTGGTCATTGTTTAAACCCTCCAAAGAAACTTTAAGGTAAATAATTCTAGGGTAAAACCACCATATACTGGAAGAGTTCATGAATTCATACAAAAGAACTGTCTCTATGTTATATGGTTTTCATTAAAGTTTGTTATTAAACTTGGAGGAATAGAAAATTTAATGAAACAAACATAACACTCTGATCTTCCTGCCGGAAGATATTGTCTCTCATTCACTGTTTCATTTTATTTAAATAGTTATTGGGTTAAACCACCATACACTTGAAGAGTTCATGAATTCATGCATATAAACTGTCGCTAGGTTTATATGGTTTTCACTAAAGCTTGTTTTTGAATTTGGAGGATTAGACAATTCAAATGAAGCAAACATAACAATCTGATCTTTCTGCGCATCTCTGTAGATTTTATCTCATTTCATTTAATTTCACACCTAGCATTACAGTTATTATAAGAGAATATAATTATGTTCTGCCTCTATAACATGATTACGTTCTGCCTGAATACTACCATGACAAGTCTACAGACCCTTGTTTTCCCTTCTGAAGCCTTTTTCTGTCTGCCATGCTATAGTCATTATATAAATATAAGAAAACTTGTTTTAGAATTTGAAATTACATGTCAAGAGTGTAAACAATCTTATCTAACAATCATGCTTACAATGGAAATTGACAAAGTTAGGCAAAATGCCTAACATGTATCCATAACCAATTGTTTTCTTTCAATCTTATACTTTCTACCATCATTTTATTGGATGGATTTTTATATATTGCTTTGGAAACATTACAGTGAGAAGAAGTTCAGCTTGCATTGATAGAGTAAAACTAATTTACAGGTCCAAACATATTTTTCCTCAGATCCTAAAATTTTCTTCCTATTTTGGTTTCAATTATTAGGTGGATGAAGAAAGTGCAAGCTCAAACACGCGAGTCGCATCATCTATTTCGGAAGATAAGCTTGCAAGTAGCAGAAAATTGTCATTTCTTTCAGTAGCATTTTATGTCCCGCTGGTTTCTGTGTTAGCCATCTGGTTTTTTGACAAAGGAAACATTTTCCTTTCCAAAAGCTTATGATTGCCAAGTTATTGACTAGCATATAGAAAATTTGAGTTTGTGTAGTTCTGCTTCCCTCAAGTCCTAGAGCTTCTCCATATGTGATCTTAGTTGGTGTAAGCTAATATTACAACTGAATTGGAGATTATTCTATCATGAGTGCTTAACAGATGTAGAGTTTGTGTTTGATAAAGGTGAAATGTAAATGGAAAACAAACATGTTGAGAGATGCCACGATATGTAAAGAGTGAAAAAGACCAAAAGTGGATAGTGTGTTTGGTTTTTAACAGTATAAAACCAAGTTCGTGGACTGGATTTTGACAATGTTCTGTATGCACAACCCTGATTTGAGTTTTGCCATTGCATGAATGTCTGTACAACCCCCATAAAATGTGTCTATTTGTGCATGAAGATTTTCATTGGCTTATAAAATATAATTAAAGTTATTGGTTTTCTTTCTCCAGTGCAATTATCATTGATTCTCCCTCTTTTTGTCCGGGTTTCTGTCCTCCACCTACCTTACCTGTGCACTTTTTCCAAATTATAAAATGTCTAAACTACTGAATACTGGGAAACCAGAATAAACCTATTTTAAATAAAAAATTTCAACTACACCCATTATCATTTTATTTTTCCAAATGTACATATAATTTCTTAAGGTCTTTCAAGCTTATTTTGCTCCTCTGACAAACTGTTTTGTAATTTACTTTTTCAATTATTTGAAAAATATTACTGTAAATATTATAAATCTAATTTAAAAGATTAAATCAATAATAAAATTATTAAACAAACTATAATATTATATCGAAATTAATAAATTATTAGATTTATGATTTGTAATTTGTAATTTATACTAATACTATATTTATTAATAAATTAACCAAAATAAATATTCTGAATTTGAAATTATTATAAAGTTAAGCCTATATAAATTTAAACTATAAAATCTTAAATTAAAAAATAATTAAATGTACATGAAGAATTTAAAATTTATACGAAACTAAAAAATAGTAATTTTATTGTAATGTTTTTAAATTTGTATTCATGTAATATTAGTTATTTTTTAATATTAGTTGCAGCTAATGGTTAAAATCAATATTTAAAAGTATATATTAGTATAAAGCACAAATATCATTAATAAATTAAGATTACAAATACGGATTATATTCATATATATATATATCCAAAAAAAAATTATGAGCAAATAATTCAATCTTGTCCCATGATATTTTAGGTAAAAACACAAGTGGACGGACCAAAATTGAATCATGTCGAGAATATAAACACTAATGCAAATTTGAACACAATTGTGGATGAGCTTGAAAGAGAATAAAAGTATGAATGGACTGAAGAAGAAAACATTGGTATAAGATGATTGCCAAAACACCAAAATGTTCTTATGTGTGCTATCTCTAAAGATGAATATTGTGAAAAATAAATCACAATAAGGAAGACTGATTTGTGATTTAATTGAATTTTAAAGCTTTTTTTTTTGCAAATCTCGTATGCATGATGGTATTTTGGCGATAGTTTAGTTTATCAAACTATAACTCTTTTCATAAAAAATACTGAGTCAAACTCAACTAGCTAATTTCATTGACCTTGTCTGTAATATTTACTTATTGACTGACCAAATTCTGATTCTCGCATTTGATAAATCATAACTAAAGTAATTTTGAGTTGCATACTTTGTATCAATAGACTGACATAATGAAGTATATTTTTCATAAATGATTTTCAACATATTTCATATGATGTAATACACACAGTATGGTCTCAACAATTAATGGCAAATTTCGAAGATTGAGATATTTTAAAAAACTTATTTTGAACTTAGCTTCTTCATATGCGAGGTTAAGACAAACGCAAACTACATGATTCATCTGAATTACTAGATCAATGATTCTCAAGTGATCAGATCATGGTTTCTGCATTTGGTGAAACATTACAAGGAATTTTTTAAAATAGTTAGAAGAAATTCTAATTAAAAACATTTTTAGTTTGTACAATAATTCTCATTCTTGGGTTATTGCAAATGATAATAACATGCAAAGTAAAGGAGATAGGGAGAGAAAATACACACAAAAATTTATATTGGTTTGTTTGTTACAATAGACTACATTCAGTTCTTAGACAAACAAGTCAAGTTCAACTAAGGAGACTACTGCTTTGAAGTACACTAGAGTATTCTTTGGGATCGTAGTCACTTTTGACTAATCCCTCGAGTATTATTTCCTCAAGTCACTCTTGGCTTAATGAGTATTTTTAATTTCAACCACTCTTTCTTAAGTTACTTCTAGTTCGACCAAGTATTTTTTATCAAGTCACTCCTAACTTAATGAGTATTATTTCTTAAGTTACTCCTGGTTTGACCAAGTTACTACTAACTTAATCAAGTATTCTTTATCAAGTCACTCCTAACTTAATGAGTATTCTTGATGAAAATCATCTAGCCATCACATCATTGACTAAGAAGAATGGAGAAGATAAAGTCTCACGAAGGAAGAATCAACATTTTAGAGAAGAATATTAAAATATTTTTCTTCTCTTTAGTCTTGTAAAAATGTATAGAAGTAAATAAAATATAGTAGAAAAATGTATAGGAATTAGGACTTTTGTTGTGTAAAAAAAAAGATACACAAGTGACTTGATTTGGGCCTAATTGTGGTTAGGAGTTAAAGCCTTAATTTGGGAGTCAACATGCAATCCTCTGCATTAGAAAAGTCAAAAACTTTAATTGGAGAGGTAAGGAGAGAGTGCACATGGTCCAATATTAAAGCCACATGACCAAGTAATAAGTGGATGAGCATTGGAGCTTATAAACACTTGTAAAATCTAATTGAGCAATGAGAGACTTACTTTGCATGGAGTGACGAAAATACAAGTGCAACTGCACTTTGCATGAATGAAGTTGCATTTGTTTTACTCTCAGGAAAAATTGCTTAAGACTAAATCAAAAAGCTCAAGCTAAATCTCATTAGATGGAACATACTCTTTCTGAATGAAATTTGCTCAAAGCCCAAGTCTAAGCACTTAATCCAAACATTATTGGAGTAATGAGGTACCCTTGGGTCTGAATCCAGTAAGCCTCAAGGTAATGTGCTAAGCAAAAATTCTGTATAGCTTTCTTAAAAAACAAAATTCAACCTAATTCGCTCAACATTTAAAGAAAAACACTTAAGCCAATCAAGGTGTCAAAATGAGGCACTCTCAGGTTGAATTCTACTTAAGATCATCTGGCTAAGCATAAGATATAAGTGGTGTGTGCTAAACGCACCACTCGCGTGCTATATAAGCCATTCAAATTGAAAATCTCAGTTCACATTCCAAACTCTAGATTTATTTGTATCTATTTTCTTGTTTGCTTTATCTTGTTTCAGTTCACTTCATTTCACTCATTCTCTATTTGATATTATACAATCAAGTTCCAGATTCACTTCAGAAATGCTAACAAAGTAAGTCACTACATTCCTTAAAGCCATTCTTAGTTGTTTTGAAGCGCTTGGGATAACGCTCAGTGCATTTGTGACTGTTAGAAGGGAATGTCACTTTTATGCATGTTTTATAATTGTTCTAATCAATTGAATGGTGATGGGATTTCCATCTTAATAAACTTTTGAGGTTGCATGTAGAACTTGAACATTAAAAATCATGGGTTCTTGCAATCTTTCTTTCTATTCAATAAACATAAGGGGCATCGATGTTCATGGAAATCATTCAGCCTCAAAACCTTTGGCTAAGAAGATAGAACAAGATTGGAGATGAGCAATCATAAATTGAAGAGTATTTTTCATCTTCTTAGCCTTGTAAGAGTTGTTCAAAGTAGTTTAGGAATTATATTGGACTAAGTAGAATAGGATTTTGAGTCTTGTATTTTGGGCCAAGTAGCATATAATTTTTTCTCCCTGTTTGTTATCTTAAAGCATGTCCCTTGAGGTTGTGGTTGATGAAAATTGCTCTAAAGATGCATTACCAAAATCTCATTTTGCATTTGCAACTTGACCCTTCCTTTATCCACATCAATGACTATCCTTGTTGTTTTCAGTAAAGGGACCTCCTTGCATTCCTCCATTTCCATGACCACAAAGTTAGTAGGGAATGTAAACTTGTTAGTTCATTCTAGCATGTCCTCAATGATTCCAAATGGTTGTTGTCCACTTCCATTAGCCATTATTAATGTCATGCTAGTTTTCTTTAGGATAATTTTTCCTATTTATTTCATGAGAGAGAGGGGTATAATAGTGCATTATGTACCTGAAGGTTTCCTAGAGCTATTAGGATACTGAAGCTTTTAGGATCCTTCATTTTTCTTGGTAAGGATTGATATATTCTTTCATTGCATTTCTCCATCACATCTCCCATTTTTCTTATAAACATTCTTCTCTCTTTGTTCATTCCTTCTTCAAAAGGAATTTCCTTTCTTTTCTCTTTTCTTTATTCTTCTTTCATGCCTTCCTTGGGACAACTCTCTTTGCATTCCATTTTTTTATTTTCTATTTATTTTCTCAAATAAGACCTCTTTCCTTTCAAAAATCAAATGGCTAGAGTTAAAAATTTCGATCTCCATATCTTTGGGTTCTAGGACATTGCACTATTTTTTGGGTTTTACCTGCACGTTGGTTGTAATTCTTTATCTTGCTAGGTTCTTGGCCAACTGCCCATCTGTGTTTCCAAATTCTTTATAGAAGTCTTAGTGTTTTCTAGTTCATCAAGGAGGTCTTCATAAATTTGTCCAGCGTATCCTCTAGTTTTGATGTTCTTTTCTTGGAGTGAAAAATAATCTTGTTATTGATGTGGGTGGTAGGATTGATTATTGTTAGAGGAAACATTATTTTTTTTCAACCAAAATTCTTATTTGGATTATTCCCCCAGCCTTGCCTTCCTTGATTATTTAGATGTTGAACTTCATCTGATGTTGTGGGGTCACAGGAGTTTTGACTTGGGAAATTATTCTCTCCAATTTTTTTACACTTCCTTAGCTGATTGGAAGATTGAGAAGGATTGATGGCATGTAGTTGATGATGCAACTTTGAAATTTGCTTTGTTAAAACTTCAATCTGCTGGGTTAGGATCTTGTTTTCTGCAAGGAGTGCATCAGTTGTGTTTAGTTCTAACACTCAATTTTTGTCCAACATATATGTCTGTTGCACTTGATGGTCCGTTGAAACCAAAGCATCTATAATTCTTGTGCTTATAGTTGAGGGTTTTCGAACCCACAAGGATTTAATGTTTATCACAATAAAGATATCTTTCAAGATGAAGTGATGCGATATTGGAGGTGGTTTGCATATACTTCTATAAATAACTAACTAATAATAATACTATTATGATATTTAGATTGGGAGGTGAAGCTAGACAAATAACCGAAGCAAAGGAGTAACAATATAGCACATGTGTTGGAATTAAAATAACTTTGTGAATTTCTTTTGTTACTATTATGTATAAATGCAATGTTTATTCAAACTCTCTTTTCCTTATGGCCAAACCAAGTTGATTCCTCGTGCAAGGCTATCTATAATAATAAGTCACTCTTATGGCTTATTTCTGCATTAGGATGGAACAGTTCACCATAGTCTCAACTCCGCGTTTTGTGACTGTTGAATCTTATGACTAGCTGAATAGGGTCCAAATACATGAAATCATCATCCAGTCTCATTCATGTTCTATAGACAATCAATGGTCATTCCTCGCCTTTGAGAATTAAGCACACTACCAAACCCTGGGAATTTGAATCTCAAATAAAAACATGCATTCATAAACAACAATAACTTTAGAAGTATCACATTAACATTCAATCCCAATAAGGTAAATTTAGCAACTCATAATAAGATCTTACAATGAAAGTTCAAGTATGAGTAACTAAGAAACAACAAACATGGATCCCTAAGTGTTGTGGCCAACTTAGGTTTTAAGATTCCTTCCTTTAGAGATTTCTCTAGGCTTTAGCCTTGAGGCTTTCTTATGATTTCTCTATTTTTTGCCTCTCAAAACCTATATATCTAGATTTCTTGATACCTCTTGATGGTTTGGAATGTTGCCCCAAGGTCCTTATTTATAGAATTTTTGAATGGGTTTCAAAGGGATTCAACATTTGCTCGTTACAGGTCAATTCGCTCAACGAATTGGCTTTCTTCATTCTTAAGTAATCTTTAGGTTTCAAGCTTGTTTCTTGAGCTTCTTGCGATTTGTGAAGTCAGAGATCTTCACTCCAAGCCAAGCCAACATTGAGCTTTCTTAACCGTGAAGTAAAATTCGCTTGGCTTAGGCTTCAAGTGAAACCCTTTTGCTTCCAACTTTGGTGCATGGTGGTTCCAAGCCCTTCTTGAGAAATTGGACTTTTTTTAGTTTAAGTATCATTTACGCTCAACCCTTTGGAATGTGCTCAGCCCTTTTATCTCTGGATTCTTCATTTGTTTTGGCCCCAATTCACTAATTGTATGTAAAAAGGTATAAATTCATAAATTAGAGATTATTTTATATGTAAATTAGTAATAAATCCTTATAAGTGCCTATATTTTAATATGAAATATTATTGAAATTAGACACTTATCACTCTCCCCTACTTGAAATCTTGGTTGTCCTCAAGCAAAGTAAATGAATATATTTGAATTTAAATATCAAACAACTTAATTCACTAAACAACAAATCAAATTAGAAATTTATGATGCTTCCAAATTCAAATATAGAAAAATATATACACAATCAACTTCCAAGATCAAGTCAGAACAAATAAATGACAATTCATCAAGAAATATCTTCTCATATGCTCACTGGTAAGTGTTTCTCTCTATTTTCTCTGAATCATAACAAATAACTGTTGCTTTTCATTTCATCTTCAAATCACAAACATATTAGAAACATGAATCTTGAGGTATTTTTCAGGGTTGTAATGAGGTTGGGCTTCCAAAAAATATTGGTTTTTCAGATAAAAAAATGCACATCTTAAAGAAGAAGAACATATCTACAATCCAATTATAGAGAACATATATGTTATCTAATCACCATTTTCTTTTGAGTTCGCATTTTTTCCTCATTATCTTTACGATTTTCATGATGAAATTTTTTCTTTCTTTTATATTTCTTTTCCTTCTTCTGTTTCTCTTTCTCTCTTTTTTTCCTATTTTCAACTTTTTGAACTTTCACAATCAGAACCAACCATTCCCTTTTCTATATGTATTCCATCTACGTTCTCCTTCCTTAAACATGCCAAAGGGTAGGAAAATATATCATTAAAGGTTAAGGTGCAATATTAACAAAAAAAAATTCTTGGCCCAAAGGGATATATAAAAAACTGGAATTCTAATAAGATAAAGGTTGACTATTTGGCCTTGGGTTCCTAATTAACACAACAAATGCCTCAATCATCTCCATGCTCATTTATGATGTAACAAAAATAAAAATAAAGCAACCACAACTGTCAATTCATCAGCAAAACTCTCAAAATTGTTTAAGGTTCACACACTCACTTGGTTTGATTGACCTTATTCCTTTTTGTCTTGTCATTCTCTATCCTAATCAATCATCTTGTTAATTTTTCATGTGTCACAATTTCAACTACATTTGAATAGGGATTCAATCATTTTTTCTTTTCTAACCTGTGCCTAATTCATCTCACTATTTAATATTTAAACAAAAAAAAAATTCCACAATTCAAATTTAATATTCTATTTCTTTTTTATTTGAGAAAAATAAACTAGAAAACAAACAAATTAAAACTATATAATTTATTCAAACTATATCAAGACATAAAACTAACAAAACAACAAATTTATTCAAACTATATAATAAGCAAATAAACAAAATAACTGAAAAATAAAAAATGAAAACAGAAAAATAAAACAAAGTTCAAATTACTTAAAAGAGAAAGAGAATTAGAAAGAGAAAATCATATTTTTGCTCAATCTTCTCTTCCTTAGAAGTCATCCAACTCTTTGTTAAAATCTTTCTCTATAGTCTTTCTTTATTTGCTAGATCTGCCCCCCATCTGAACAGTAGAACCTGGTCCCCAGGCCAAAATATATAACCTGCAAAATAATTAGGAGATATATAGGAATCGGGGTGCCTTTTAGATTTTTTTTTTAGAAAAAAATTCTAGCTTGAGCGAGAATTTCGACGCCAAACTCGTTTGAGTGAGAATCCTTGCAGAAAACTCAACTTTTTCGTCGTAGAACTCGCTTGAGAGCCATTTGTCTCGCTTGAAAGAGATTCTCTACATGAAAGCTCTATTTTTCGACGTCAACCTTGCTCAAGCGAGAGTTGACTCGCCTAGGCGAAAATCCGTACAAGAAAACATGATTTTTGAAAGGTAAAATCAAAACAAAAATAACAAAACAACATAAAACTAAAATGTGGACTGGGTTGCCTCCAGTAAGGGCTCGTTTAACGTCATCTAGCTTGACGCCTGTGTCTTTAAGGATCATCTAAAAGGATTACCGTAGTGAGGTTTTCCTGTTCATTACCCAAGTAAGGCTTTACCCTTTGACCATTTACAACCCAACTTTTATGTGATTTTGGTTCTTCTAACTCTATTGCTCCATAAGGCTTTACCTCTTTCACAACATAAGGACCTCACCATTTAGATTTTAACTTTCCAGGAAAAAGTTTCAATCTAGATTGAATAAAAGCACAGACTGCCCAGGGTAAAAATTTCTTTCCACAATCTTATTGTCATGATATTTCTTTGTGTGTTCTTTATAAAGCTTTGAGGAACTATATGCATTTAATCTCATCTCTTCAAGTTCATGGATTTGCAGTTTACTCTTTTCCCCAACTGCTTTAGCATTTAAATTTAGTGTCTTTAATGCCCAATATGCTTTGTATTCCAATTCCACTAGAAGATGAAAAGTTTTCTTATAAATCAGCTAAAACGGGGAAAGGCCAGTAGGAGTTTTAAATGGAGTTCTATACGCCCACAGAGCTTCATCAAGTTTGATTGCCCAATCTTTCCTTGATGCAACCACTGTTTCTCTAATATTTTCTCGATTTCTCTGTTAGAAACTTATGCTTGTCCATTCTTTTGTGGGTGGTAGGTTGATGCTACTTTATGACTAACCCCATAATGCTCTAACACTTCAACTGGGTATTACAAAAATGAGACTCACCGTCACTTATCAATACTCTTAGAGTGCCAAATCTGTAAAAAATATTCCTTTTAAGAAATTTAATGATTATCTTGGAATCTGCATGTTGTGCTAGAATTGCTTCCACCCATCTAGAAATATACTCAACTGCCATTAATATATATTCATTTGAAAAATAAGATGGCAAAGGCCCTATAAAATCAATGCCCCAACAATCAAAAACCTCAATTTCTTGAATATTTTGTAATGGAATCTCATGTCTTCTAGAAATGCTTCCTGTCCTTTGGCACCTGTCACATCTTTGTACTAATGCATGTGTATCTTTAAACAACGAAGGTTAGAAAAAAGCTGATTGAAGAATTTTTGCAGCTGTCTTTTCCTCATTAAAATGTTTTCCATATGTTGAATTGTGGCATTGCCATATAATTTTCTTGGCTTCCTCTGAAGAAACACATATTCTCAGCAAATTATTTGCACCAATTTTAAACAAATGAGGATCATCCCACACATAATGATTGGCATCGTTAAAAAAATTTCTTCTTTGATGCCAGTCCAAATTCTCTGGGATTGTTCCAATGGCTTTAAAATTGGCCATGTTTGCAAACCATGGCCTCTCTTTGATTACCAGTAGTTTCTCATCTGGAAATTCAGCTTGAACTTCAGGCTCCAATGTGGTTACCTCCTCATTTGCTAGTCTTGATAAATGATCCACTACATTGTTCTCACATCCTTTCTTATCTTTGATCTCCAAATCAAATTCCTGCAACAAAAGTATCCATCGTATAAGTCTTGGCTTAGAATCTGCTTTATTCAATAAATATTTTATTGCAGCAT
>Ga0123342_1002101_pt1 | contig 33389 bp, 19 predicted proteins | sample Turbeawhitnodule_FD_89960 | JGI IMG/M metagenome (GOLD analysis project Ga0123342, IMG submission 89960) | Root nodule microbial communities of legume samples collected from Mexico - Turtle bean Mexico white nodule | ecosystem: Host-associated > Plants > Roots > Nodule | place: Mexico: Nepantla... | reverse complement strand
TGGGGATGAGATCGAGCTTGATATTGAGGCTGTTGACACAGAGACCCTTTGGGAACTTGATCGGTTGGTGACTAATTATAAGAAGATGGTTAGCAAGATTAAGAGGCAGGCATTGATGGGCAATATGAACAACAACAATGAGCAGTCTAGCAGAGGGAATGGGGTAAATTATCTACCTCACTTTTTTTGTTCAATGACTTGCATAATTTGCCTAGACATTGACATTTGGGTTGAATGGGATATTAACTCTGTTGATTTTTTTGTACCATTCAATTGACAGGAATTGGCTGCTAGCGAGAAGATTGATGGGAGTGCAGTTGAGATGAAGAAGTCAAAGAAAGTAGAAGCAGGGGAAGAGGATATTGACATTGGAGACGAGATGCCAATGAGTATGTTCCCCCCTGTGGAGATTGAGAAAGATAAAGATGTTGGTGGAGGGCGTGCCAGTAGTAGTTCTAGTAGCTCAGGCAGTTCAAGCAGTGACTCCTCATCGTCGAGTGGTATTCACTTGCTCTCAGTATAGCCTTTTGGTTTGTGCATGTGAAGCCATGTTTTCCGGTGAAAGAAATGCTAATGTTTAATCGCAATTGCAGATTCGGATTCAGGTAGTTCCTCGGGGAGCGATTCTGAAGCAGACAATGGGCATTTGTAGCAGTCCACCCTTTGTGATTTTGGAACATGATGATCAACTGATCATGTGGGGTAGGCTAATAAAGAAAGTGGCTGCTTTATTTGCTTCCTTTGAGGGCGCTTGATTACATGCACGAGGTATGCTCAACACTAGGCTTATTCCATTTTGTGTTAGTGTTTGTGACGTTATGGTATGTTAGACTAAATTTGTGATTATGTTTATTTTCAGGGATTGTGGCCGTTGTTTGTTGGTTCGTTTTGGTAGTAGTAACAGTTGGATTGTGGCGTTGACCACTTGCTCCAGGATTTGGTGGCATAGTTGTACAAATGATTTCGAAACTGAAGTAATTGTCAAAACAATCTGTAGGCCAGAAAGTAGGCTTAAATGTGGTGAAAATTCTAGGATAGAATCGTTAAAGATTAGGAATAGATCCGAGAGAATTAGTGTTTTTTGAGTTTACCTTGTACACATTACAAAAGTAAATAGAATGGAACAACCTCCTTTGAAAAAGGCTTTTTTGTTCATTGTGCATTTCAAGTTTTTGGTTTGTTAAATTAGTCAAAAGGACCATTAATTTCTCATTTTTATGTACTCATTTTTCATATCTGATTGTACCAAGCAAGCACAGGCTTGAATATTAAAAACATTATATCACAACAAGTAATAATGGACATGGGAGTACTGTCTGTGTTTTGCCCAGAGAATATGTAGCACCCCCGGCAATGGATGCCAAATTCTTAACTGAATGAAAAATTGTGGATTATATATATATATATCAACACAAATGCAAAAACAAGAAGAAGCCATTGAATGAGTATCGCTTGCGGGAGATTATCGAGAGACAATAAAATTTAAAACCATAAACTCTTTCACCACTCATAAATAAATAAGTTTACAAAATCCATAGCACGTCCAAAAGACAAACAAAAATAACAACTATTAAACAATTATAAAAGTTTAACCAAAATTTCTTACTGCAAACACCTTAAGGGTGTTCGTAGCAACGTTTTCACCATACAAGTGGCGCAGAATGAATTCTCAGGAATTGCTTTTCATAACGGCGCTGTATTTTCCAACTTGTTTTTTCATCTGTGGAGTGTGGTAATACAGCAAAAAACTTGAGTCGGGCTGTGGAGGCAATTCTAAATGGTGAATGTTTACTTTTCCAGCTTCTTCAAAGTAATGAACTGCTCACCAAGTTGAGCCTCAAGCGCGGCTTCGGTATCAGGTGCCAAAGCTTTAAGAAAATGTTTGGTGAGGTTATGCTTAGACAACATCTCCAAAGCCTTTACATAAAACTTGTGTACCTCTGTCCTTCTTGCCGGTTTACTTGGCACATTAGTCGCTAATTCTTTCATTAGACGCGATAGTTTATCCAAACTGCTCTTAAGAATTTTCTTCGATGCATTCTGTTCATCACTGTTGCCTGATGTCAGCGACTTCATTATTTCCATTACCAAATCAAGAGCCTCCACTCGTCGAAAATCTGACTTTGCACTTCCACACCTCTCCAAAATAAAGCCAAATACACCATGTCCAATCCATGGTCGTCTTCGAAATATTTCTTTCAAAAATCCAGATTTGATTTGAGATTTCTTACTTTCAAAATACCCCACAAGTACGTCGCGGAAAATTTGAATAATCCTCTCCAATTCAGACTGAGAGAAATTCCTTGAATCAATAATTTTCAAAATCCAGAAGGTCGAGGTTTGGGCAAGAGACGAAACCATCTTTTGTCTGTTCGAGGCAGCTGATTGCTTTGATGCAGACTTCTGTCTTTTAAATGGTTTTGAAGCCAGTTTCAGACTTTTTTCTAACAGAGATTCAAGAGTGGACAAATGGACTCCATCACCTTTAGGATAATCCTTTGCTTTAAATATTTGCTTTTGTAATATTCCCCATATACGCTGTCCAAGCTGCTCACTAACTTCAGCTGTGTGAGGGTTAACAAAAGCCTGAGCCAGATTTGAGTAGACCAAAAGAACCTGAGGCTTGCCTGTAGAGTAGCAAAACACCATGACAAATTGAGCAATACACTAGAAGAAGGAAACTTTAAAAGCTTGTCAGAAACTATTGAACCCCTCCAAAAAGCCTGTCTGATGATCAATAATGCTCTTCATTCTTTTGACTCCCAATTTACATATTTAAGAATGCATGGCAATTTAAAACTGTTTACAGCAAAATGTAAATTAGCACTTTTTATTTTTTAGCTTTTCTTACTATATATATGTATATACAACAGGAGAATAGTAGTGCTCTGAGAATAAAGTTAACCCAAGAAGTGAAAAATAATATAAGCAATGTATTCTTACCTGGATTTTCATGAAGGAAAATTTCCAACAATGAAAGGATTCGAAGTTTGAACAACACAAGCTGGGAATGGGCAGTTTCTCCTCCAGCTTGATTTTTCTTTTCTTTAAACATCTGGGCAAGATATGTATCAATCCTGAACATAGCATCATCATCCATCCCACTATCAGAATCATCATCAGAAGCTTCAGAATGGTCATGGTCAGCCTCCTCCACCTCAACTACTGACTCAGAGTCATCTGTCTGCCCATCACTCTCACCTGTTTCACCTGTCTCAGCTTGATCAATTTCCTCTTCAATATTGATGAAGTCATCATCATCATCCTCATCATCATCTGCACTTGCTGTATCTGGGTGTCTAGCAGGCTTTAACTGTTTCTTAATGACCCGCAACATTTGCATCAGTCCATCATCAGTGATATCACCACAAAAATATTTAAATACCTACACATAGAGCCATGTTAGATAAATAGAAAGCCAGTAGATAAGAGATGATATCTAGGTCAAATTAAAATTACAAGTCCAGCCAAAGACAACTATGCCTTCTTAAAGGACATTATCTTCCAACAAATCTCCTAAGAAAGCACAATAGTCAATCCATCTCAAACAAATCTACATCACAAGTTCGAAACCCATACCCAACTAAGATTGCATTCATTATACCGATTAGCATGTCCATATCATCCATTCAAGATTTCATTCAAGACAAGCAAATACCAAGCAGGTAAAGCTATTTGAAGTGGGGATATAATACTGGAACAATGGCCTCAATCAACAATAGACAGTTCAATAATCATAACTGGCATCAACAAGGTGAAAAAATTCATCAAGACTTGCAAATGCTGCTTTTAGATTTTATGGTTACTGCATGACTAAGAAAAACAGAAATCTAGAGGAAGCTGCATTAGGTGCTTAAATTGGGGAGAAGTTTGACCACATACTTTCCATTTTTAATTGAATACCTGAACATCTGAACTGTCCTATTAAAAACAAAATCAAGAATCACTATCCCCAAACATGAAATTTAGACTTTCCATACATGGTCCTAGGTAAAGGTTTATGTGGTCCTCTTAGCACAATGTTAAGATGCATAGTATGCGTATGCACTGAGGTAATACAATGTGTTATTCTAATCTACTTGATGTACAACTGTGAAGTTGTAAAATATATTTTTCATCATAACCTCTTCAATGAAAGTTGTAAATGATAAACACCACATTTTTCATCATAACCAATTCAATGAAAGTTGTTAAAGATAAACACCCATTTTTCATCATAACCTGTTCTATGGAAGATCGCATAGGAGGTGATGATTGTGGAAGCAGAGAGAGTAATGTATCCACAAGAACGTCCATCAATTCAGGAGCATCATCAGACTCCACATCTTCTTCTCCAGAGGATTCAGGAAGATCAGAACCAGAAAAGGCCTTCTTACAACAAATAATAAGTTCAGATGCAGCTTCCGAGTACTCCCCTGGAGAAAGAAGTACTAGCAGAAGCAGCTGGATGAGCAAGTATCTCAGTGCATGCAATCTATTAGCATTGATGCTACAATCAAGGCTCCTTTCCTGACCACAAAATATAAAAGAGAAGAATATTTAATTTTAAATATATATATTTAATAAATTAAATTATTTCATGGTACAAATACAAAAACACACAGACAGTAAAACACGCTTATAAGAAATTACGTATGCAAATTTCACATAAAAATAACCAGTATCTAAGGTGTACCATCATCCAGTTATTTTTCCTATTTCTGTGTTTGTTTATCAGATTCAACAACTTTCGTATTCTCACCATGTAAATTGCAAGGAACGTATTGGTGTTTCTATCTTTCATATTCCTAACTTTTCATGTAAAGCATGACTAACAATAAACACAAACCGACCCGACTTTCAGCTAGTCTGCTCAGAGACACTAAGAAGCAAAATATACCAGATCTTGGGAAACAATTATATAAGTATAAAAAAGTCTAAAACAAGAAAAGCACAAAATACAGGGAGCGTAGGAAGCCTTACATAAGGCAAGACAACTAACAACAAAACACCATCCTATTCGACTTGAAGATTTCGTGGATTCTCACACATACAACAATATTCATTAGCACATGGAATTACCAAGCTTTCATCATAGTGAGAAAAAAATTAGGAACACATTATCTTTTGTCTAAGCATCAATAGTCGGTCACAGGCATCATTACCTCTTTTGATAATCTTGCTTCCACTGCCTGCAAATTTTTTACTGCCTTTTGATCCACATCATCTAAAGACCGGAAGAGGGAAACTGAAGGAATGTTGCAAAAGGTGCCAAAGAACTTCATGAAGTATGAACCAAGATCATTTGGCTCGGTGCTATTAGCGACGGGACGAGGGCCCTCCCCTTTCTGAGCATTTGCCAATAACAATTGCAGCTGATCTATACACATCTTGCAAAGAGAATTCGATGTGGGGGATTTTGGCCACCTGAATTTCTCCTGTAACTCAAACGAAGTTACCTCAGAGCCAAGAGAAGCAGTGAATAGACCCTGAACAGCCAGAAACTTCAAGATTTCTTTCTGTACTCGGAACTTCTCTTCATCATCTAGCTTCAAGAATTTTAAAATACTGGGAAGGGATTCTATTACCCAACTCTTCAAAGAGTCAGAATTCCCATTGGTCCTAGGAGAATCCTTATCCTCAATAGATCCTATTTCAGAATTTTCATCTGTGGTTTGACTCTGATCTGAAGGTTCCTCCACAGCATTACCTTCATCCACAAACAGGTTAATTAAGTTCTGAACAAAAAGCATGCAACCAGGTTCAGTTTTGAACTGTGACATGAAATCTTTAACATGTTTTGTTCGTGTTACGCGATCAAATTTTCCATTGCTGTGCTTCTGAATAGCCACTATAACAGCAACTCTTCTGACATCGTCATCCCCCACCCAATCTGACAACTGTTTAAGAAAGTGCTGAGCTACTTTATACAGCCACGTGTTTTTTGCTGATAGTACATCTACCATGCACTGAACAACTTTATTTGACAGAACAACTGGAAGTAAAGATGCAGGCAGCTTTTGGAGAAGAAGAAACAGAATATCAAAAGCTAAGTGCTTCCGGTCATGAGATGAGAAGAGAAGGGATCCTTCAATAATAATTTCACAAAAAGACTGAAGATTCCTAGCAATCTCTTCATCAGAAGAGCTGGATTTTCGACTCTTTTTGTGTTTCTTTAATGAATTTGAAGCTGATGCTGCATCTTCTAATTGCAAAATAGTATTAGGTAATAGAATATTTATCAAAACTGGCCAAACACTATGAACCCGAGGTTGACAAAATGTTGATTCCTGCCAAATTCAAAAAATACGTGAGAATTTCTTTTAATTACTTTACCCAAAAGAATATTGACCACACATTGATGAATGTATATAATCTACCTTCAAGCAATTACTTAGGGAGGACAAGTGATCGGCAGAGAAAAGCTGGCTAGAGCTGAATGGATTGGGCAGTAACTTTCCAAATATGGAGCTGTCAATAGAAATCTTCTCTCTAAGTTTTAAAGCAAGGAACAAAGCATCAGGATTTCCTACTTCAATAGCAGCTTCAAACCACTCCTGTAGCCCTGGAGCTTCAAGAACATGATTCACCACTGCTTCAACGGGCAACTACAATAATAAAATATGTAATAAGCAATAGCCTTGAAATAATAAGGCCTAAGAGATTAAACATATAGCCTGTAGCAGTGTAAAGTGAGTTTCAGAATAACAAGCAAGTACGGTGACAATTAGTCAAATAACACACTGTATAACAAATGACCAATGACAGAATTTCAAGGTTCGGCGGATGACCCTATCAGAAAATGATATACTTGTATCCTAGACACTTCCAACAACGCAAGTGGCTGTTTCCAAGTGCCTATGAGGACCTATGCACTTGCATGTACGTATACCATGCCAAGGGTAGAAATGTTTGTGAATCATTAAATAGCAGCAAAAGGAGAATAACAAAAGCCTGAGACACAGAAGAAATTGCACAATATCATACAAAATATCCATGAATCTGACATAAAAGCACAAGCAATTTAGTCCTAGAAATAACCAAAATATCCCATAAAAAGGCTCCTTTCACAATATTACAGCTATATTTACTAGGAAACACAGCTATATTTACTAGCACAATATAGAAAATCCCCCCCACAAAGTTTACACATGTATATGGGTGGATGCAAAAATCCTTTTGCGGAATGTAAATAAAGAATGATCATGTCATGACTAATTGAAACCCAAACCAATCAAAACATACTCATTTTATAGGCAAAATTCTCAAGATTATTGAAACCTTTTCAACTCTAATTGATATACAAACCTTTTCAACCAAGTCCAATATTATTGAAACAGCAGGCTCTTGCAAGTACCGCTTTTTATTTGCAAGGGAGATAAGTACAGTGATAAATTCTCTTATGTAAGGAGTGTTTTTATCTATATTCCACTCCTTTGTAAGTCTTCCTGATCGAGCCAGAGCACCATAAGCAAATAAGCGCCCCAATAGACAATCTTTTGCTTCCTGCAGTTTCACAAGAATATGCAATATAACACTTATCATGCTAAATGTTCCAAAACAAAATAACCATGAAACTGATTTCTTACCTGGCCCTTCATTGATGAAGTTACTTCCAGCAAATTGACTACAAGTTTAAGGAATGAGTCAATCTTAATGTTAGGAGTGCCAGCTAAAACAGTTAAACCTAAAGCGAAGCCTTGTCGCGCACACTGAAAAGGAAATAAAAAAAAGTGTTATTTAAGCAACAAATCAGCAAGCAAACTTCCAGCGTCAACGAGCAGATTTTACTAATTCCAGAAAAAACCTATACAATCAACATAAAGATAAAAAATTAAACATGATCAGCAATATTTTCCTGACACAGTTCGGAGAGAGAAACGATAATCAAATATCGTGAGATCTATTTCTAAATAAAAGTTGCAACAAAATGCCTTATATATAATCCATGCTACCTTTAAACAGCGTTTCAAATACAGTAGCCTGAACATTCATCCATGCTTCTTTCATTTAAAAGCTTAAAACATAGCCTTCAAACAATTTAACAGAACGCTTATCATCTAAACGTTAGAAAACACGACACAATGGGGTACCAAAAAAATCTTTGAAACATAAAGCACCCATTCGTATATTTAAAATAAAACACAAAGCTAGTTCCAACACTCCAATGCCCAAAAAAGAACAACATTACACAATACCACAAACCTCTCTGGACGACGAAACACCGCGAATGAGCCTACGAACAGCGTATCTCACAGACGGAGCACAATTATCCAATCCATCGTCTTTATCCGCTTCCAACTTGAATCCTCCCTCGTCATTCTCCTTCTCCTCACGCGCATCATAGGCGTCCTGAACCGCCTTCAACTCCGTCACCATTTGTTTCGCAGCGGCTTCCCTCGCCGCCTCGGATGCCCCCGCCAGGTCCTTGAACACACCAATGTGGAACTCCGGGAGTGCGCCGCCGGCAGTACTAGGAACTGGTTTGGATTCGGAAGCTACAGGCTCGGGTTGCGGCTGTGATGACGTAAGACGGCGCCCTTTGTCCAAGGCTTTGCGCTTCTTCTTCCTCTCCATTGGCTTGACTGAAGGCTCCTGCTGGCCATCACCGGAGGCGGCAGTGTTCTTAGATTTCTTGTTGAGCGGTTTGGGAGAATCGTCGGTGGCGAGGGTTTGCTCCTCCGCAACGGAGCTCCTCTTCTTACTGCTACTGCCCATTGGTTTTGCGGCGAAAGACGGCGTCGTTGTGGGGTTTAGGTTAGGGTTAGGGTCCGTTTCGATTCTTAAACCTCTCACTCTCGCTTCTCTCCCAACAACGCTAATGATATTCAAGTCTATGCTTTCTGCCATGTCAGACTCTTTTTATTTATTTCTTTATTTCGAAATACTCCTTTTATTTTTATGAAAATTCTTTTGCATAAAATAACAATAAATATATATAAGAGACTTTTTTTTTCTAGTTACAGGAATAATATGTGAAATTACAACTAATTGATATAAAATAAATATTATGTGTGTTAATTGAGAGTGCAATAAAAATAAAATATTACTTTTTAAGTCGCGTTTTCTAATTTTAAAAAAATAAATATTTATAAAAATTATATACACAATAATAATTATAAATTGTAAAAGAATTAATTTTTTTCTCTATTATTGAGAGTCTTAAAAAAAGCATATATACATAAATATATATATACATACATAAATATATATATATACATACATAAAATATATATATATATATATATATATGTATGGCAAATCAAATCCATTTAGTATCCATCAAGCTAAAAGAATAATAATTTTTTTAATTATCAAGTAAATATACAAAAAAAATAAAAGAAAAAAGAACATGGATAAATTAGCATAACATTATAATTCCTATTTTCATTATTTTCCTTTTCTTTTAAAACAAACGCAAATACATTTATATTTTCTGTTTTTTTACTATTTATTTGAAACAAACAACTTCTTTTTTTTTATATTTGTTTTTTTTTTCACAACCAAAGAGAAGCTTTGAAAACCTTTGTCTCACATTATTATCCACCACTAGAAACTTAACACGTGGATTTAAAGAAAAATACTCAACCAATAGGTTCAGTAACCATGATACACAGTCACGTAATGATTATTATTTTACATATTAATATATATATATATAATTTTATTTAAATTTAAAATCTTATTTAAGAATTTTAAATTTAAAATCAGAGATATTTTATGTTTGCGTTAAATGAAGAAAAATTGAAATATAAAATGAAGAGAAACTATGAAAAAAATTAAAGGTAAAGAGTATGAGAAATCAATTTCTAATAGTTATATAGAAATAAAAATGACTACAAAATATGGGTTCATACTCTACTTTAACATTCCTCAGAACTTGTTTAAAAAAAAAGCAGAAAAAAATTACTTTTTTTCTTATTGGGAAATTAAGTTTTCTGTTTTTTTTTTTCTTCAGATTATGCTTTTTTTCACGGGCATTTTTTCAAAATTAACAAACATACTCATTATATTACACTAATTAGTTTTTTTTTCAATAGTAAATTCAAAACCAACAACTTAATTAAAAAAAATAAAATATTTGTCTTTAACGTGTAAATATTACTTTAATCCGATGACACTGAGAAACTAAAATATATAATAAAATTTAATTATTTTACCAAACAAATAAAATTGAATAAATAGATTAATACAACATTTTGTTTCCCTGTTTTTTTTCAACCACAGAGAATATGGAAAAAGACACGACGTTTTGGAGCTAATTATTCAATAATTATTTGTATTTTTTATTTAATCAAATTCTAATTCTTTTACAATTTTTTTAGAGAAAGAACACACTCTGAGGGTGTGTTTGTTTTGGAAGTGATGAAGGTTGAGAATGGAGTGAATGAGTGTTATCCTTGTTTGTTTTTATGAGAATGGAATGTTGAAAGTGAAAATGAATAAAAAGTTGAAGATATTTAGATCCTCTCATAATTAAAGAGAAAAAAGAATGAAATGAAATAAAAAAATCATGTCCTTCGTACAATAATATTAATAATAAAAATTATTACTAATAATAATTACGTGTGTATATATATATTAAAAAATTATAAATAATATTAAAATTATCTAAATAAATTAACTTAAATAACAAAATTAGTTTAAATTAATAAAATTTTATTTAATTATTTATTTCTTTTCTTTTCTTTTATTTATAAATAAAATTTTAAATTATTTTAATTAACGCATAAAATTAATATTTTTTTATATATATAAAAGTAAATTTGTAATCTTACGATTTACCCTATTTAAAATAATTTAAATTTTTTCACAGAGTCTAATTTTATTTTAAATTTTATCACACACAGTCTAATTTTTAATTTTTTTCACACACAATTTACCCTATTTAAAATAATTTAAATTTTTTCACACATTCAGTCTAATTTTTTTCACACAGTCTAATCTATCTTAATCAAACACTACCCTTAACTTAAAATACTTTACTAAAAGAATAGTTTCATATCTATGATACATTTTTTAAAATAAAATTTTAAAAATTTCTCAAACTTTGATAGATCAATACTAACCACGGTTTTTTTCAATGCAGTTTTATTTTTTCTCAAAATAGTGTAATTGGTTTTGATATTTCTTCTGAAAAAAATATTTTATTTCCATAATAGGCATTTATGTCGTGCTTATCATACTCCAGTTATACAAAAATCATAATTTTTAGAGAACTTGTGAAACTTGATAACGACTTCTCTTGCGTTATCTATTATGGGAAACTTATCTATTATGAAAATATTTTTTTCAGAAAATACCAAACCGAATTGTACCATTTAGGAAATAAATCCACGAATGCAAATCGAGCCAATTTTGATTGTGAATGCGTACTTTTTATTTATTAAAAGCTAATTACATATTTAACCTAAATTAATTTTGGTCAATACGAATACGAGTTTCAATTTCTACTAGAAAACGTCTAACATAGTTTGAAGATACATTATATTGAACTAAAAAATTTAATCCTGGAAAAACTAAATGCAATATTGAATTTTTACAAGGACGAAACTTGATAAAAAGAATCTAATCCTGTAAGTAACAGAAGCAAACTATTGACAGTTTCAGCTTATAATGAATCATGGTCATGAGTGAGCAAAGTAGGAGAAGCCAAAACTTCGAATATCGTCATTCAAATAGCATAATACTACTACATATTGGAAAGGCCTCAAGGTAAAAAAATGAACTCCAACCTTTAGTACAAAAATAAGTAACCTTATATCATATGCTAAATGAAAAAAAAAAAGATGATTGATCTCTCTAATTTATGATCTAGACAATACATCAGAAGAATAAGTGGGATGCAAACCCTTACTCGCCTCACTTCTTGACCTCCTCATATTCTGCCTCTGGAGCCTGGTCACCACCACCCTGTGAACCACCGGCTGAGGAACCACCACTAGAACCACCCGACATGTGCTCCCCAATTTTGGATACAGCTTTGTTTGCAGCGTCAAGCTTTGATTTAATTTCATCAACATTATCCCCTGACATCGCCTTTCTCAAATCCGAAACTGCATCCTCAATTTCTTTGGCCGTTTCACTGGGAATCTTCTCTCTGTATTCACCTAAACTCTTTTCGATGCTATAAATAGTTGTGTCAGCACTATTTCTAATGTCAATGAGAGTTTTTCTCTCTTGGTCTTTCTGGGCATGCAACTCTGCTTCTTTCACCATCTTTTCAATCTCATCTTCCGAGAGTCCGCCAGATGACCGAATGGTGATTTGTTGTTCTTTCCCAGTAGACTTATCTTTGGCAGAGACGGTAACAATTCCATTGGCATCAATGTCAAACGTGACCTCAATCTGAGGAAGACCTCTGGGAGCAGGAGGGATACCAACAAGGTCAAATTCTCCAAGCATTTTGTTGTCTGAAGCCATTTCCCGCTCACCTTGTAGCACCTTGATACCTACCTGAGTTTGATTGTCAGCTGCAGTTGAAAAGACCTGAAACAATGATACAAGTCAGAAAAGATTCAACAACATAGCCATGTACTAAGTTAAAAAGCCTGTATATTTAAACCTTGACTGTCTATATATTACGGTAGATGCACTATTCTTCACGGGGGCCTTTAATTAAACAACATTTCATCAACCTCGTGTATATTGACTGTATATGTGTGATTTCCATGTTAAATTAGAAAGAAATTTCTTAAGAAAACGCTAGTAGAATTAAGGATTACCTGACTCTTCTTAGTGGGAATAGTAGTGTTGCGGTTGATCAACCTAGTAAAGATACCACCCAAAGTCTCAATACCCAGAGAAAGCGGTGTTACATCCAGGAGTAGTAGCTCTTTAACATCTCCACGAAGGATACCACCTTGGATTGCCGCCCCCATGGCAACTGCCTCATCAGGGTTTACTCCTTTACTGGGAGATTTTCCAAAGATATTTAAAACCACCTCTTGGACTTTAGGTACCCTAGTCATCCCTCCAACAAGAAGAACCTCATCAACATCCTTGATAGAGACGTTAGCATCCTTCAAGCAGCTTTTGCAGGGTGCCTTGGTCCTTTCGATCAAGTGATTTACCAAAGCCTCAAACTTAGATCTAGTCAATGTTATGTTCAGATGCTTAGCACCAGAAGCATCAGCAGTAATGAAAGGCAGGTTGATCTCAGTTTGAGATGTTGAAGACAGCTCTATCTTAGCTTTCTCAGCAGCTTCACGAAGCCTCTGAAGTGCAAGCCTGTCCTTTGAAAGGTCAATACTCTCGGTTCTTTTAAATTCGTTCACCAGAAAATCCAACAAGGCATTGTCAAAATCCTCTCCTCCCAAGAAAGTGTCACCATTTGTTGCTTTCACCTTAATATGAAGATGTTGTCAGTACAATTTTGTCCTATTATTCATTTTGACAGGTTAAGAAGGAATGGAAGACGTAGAAGAAATAAATCAGCATACCTCAAACACACCATTCGAAATTTCTAAGATGGATACATCAAATGTTCCACCTCCAAGGTCAAAAACAGCAATGAGACCTTCCTTGTTGTTCATCCCGTATGAAAGTGCAGCAGCAGTGGGTTCATTGATAATTCGCTGCACATCAAGACCTGCAATTCTACCAGCATCTTTTGTTGCCTGCCTCTGAGCATCATTGAAGTAGGCCGGTACAGTAATTACCGCCTTCGAAACTGACTTTCCAAGATAAGCTTCAGCAGTTTCCTTCATCTTGGTGAGAACAAAGGCACCAATTTGGCTAGGAGAATACTGTTGTCCATTAGCCTCAACCCACGCATCACCATTTGGAGCCTTAACAATCTTGAACGGAACCATTTTCATCTCTTTTTGTGTTTGAGGATCATCAAAGCGTCTACCGATCAGACGCTTGGTACCAAAGACAGTGTTTGTCGGGTTAGTTACGGCTTGACGTTTGGCTGGGGTACCAACAAGCAGCTCCCCTTTCTGGTTAAAAGCAACCACAGATGGTGTTGTTCTAGCGCCCTCCGAATTCTCGATAACTTTGGGGTTCTGAAAAGATATATCTTGAGTCAGCACAACTAACATATATACACGAAAGAACAATCCAAAAGTGAAAACGCATTACTGTTACCTTTCCTTCCATGACGGAAACACATGAATTGGTTGTACCTAAATCAATACCAATGACATCATTTCCAGCAGGTCTCGAACTGCAGTGAAGATGAAATCACAGTGAGTAATTTTGATAAACACCAAATGAGTAGGATTATTACAAAACCATTACAACAAATCACACCTGAAAGGTCGAGCCAAACAAGACCACTTTTGAGCTACATATGCTGGCTTAGTGCTTCCCGTCAACTGCATAACAATGCGAAAGTAAAATAAAAATCTTCTTCCAAAACTATAGTTGCCACACATTATTCAGAACACAACACAAAATGGACAACGGCATAACAATATCAACAACTCGAGTACTTCTTTGAGTACCCAGAAGTCCAAAAAAATTTAAAAGAAACGACAACGAGATTTAAGGTTAGATGTAGAATAAAACAATTAAAGAATTGCTAGAAAAGTAGGCCATGATTCATGAAAAACACAGGTTATAATTTATAAAAGCAGTATCATTGAGCAGCTACGAAGTCCACAAAGCACGGAAGATTTTGAAAAATCTTGAGCCAGTACAATAACTGCTTATGTAACCCGTATAAAACTTTTGCATAAAAATCACATTCATAACGCAGCTTCTAAAGAAGCAAATTCAAGGATCTAGAGCATAAGGGTTGGTGAGTCATGTTTCTGTTTATGTTCTTCCTTAACCATAAGTTTCTTCACAGCGACACATCGATATCCCACAACCAGGAAAACACTAGATAAATAATTTCAATATTTCAATAACGAACAAATAGAAATCTAAAATTCTAAACAATTAGAGCAAAACCTGATCAAAATGAAGAAATAAATAGCTCAAAACAAAACATAAGGAACAGAAATAGATAAGGCCTAGAGTAATCAAATCGGAAAAGGTAACATGGAGCAGCCATCAAAACAAGTAATCATATAAATAATGAAAAGAAGAAGGCATGGAAGAGGCGAAGGTGCTACCGAGCGGTAAGCAGAGAAGGTGGCGGAGGCGACATCGCGGCGGCGGAGAGAGCGGAGCACGGCAGCCATAGCCGGGAGGGAAGATTGATCAGAAGGGAAATGAAGAGACGAGAAGGTGGTGAGATGGGTTTTTATATCTCTGAGAAGAGAAGGGTTTAGGGTTTTGGTCCTTGTAATGGCAAAAGAAAAGAAAACGATGTCGGTTCTAGAGGAAGGTGGCAGATTATTCTAGTTCTTCTACTTTGAATGAGAGAGAAACTCAGAGAACGAAGGTTCTAGATGATCTCCCCCAAACGGTGTCGTGTCAGGGTGTTTGGTTGGGTTATGTGACACGTAGAACTACCCACACAACTCCTTCATTGGTTGTTTTGACATTGTCATAATTCTATAATTAGGCAAAATGTGATGGAGTACATGTTTATGACACACTAAATACTGCTGAATACTATATTTCAAGAAATTATATGTTGCCAATTTTAAGCAGAGAATTTTTTTTTCTTTCCATTTTCATATTTAGGAGTAAAAGTTACTTAAGAAGTAAAAGAAAAATTACCATCCAGAAGTAAAAGAAAAATTACCATCCAAGTTGAGAAATCCAAAATAAATATAATTTTAAAATTTTTTAAAATGTAAGAGACATATACACAAATTTATATATTATATATTATATAATTATGAATTATATGAACTGATAGTAAAGATTTGTATAGATTTGTATACATAATTATGTTTCAGTTTTGTAAAAAAAGATATTTATACGTAATAAATATTTTTTGAATTAGACATTTCATGAATACATGTCCTAAACATGTCAGGTCAACATCCAATACGTATATCCGACATGAAAACATCTTAAATGACGTGTCCAACCTCATAGGTCACAAGACAAATTAAACAATTAATCTTTTTTCTTGAAGTTCGAGTTATTATATTTTTCACTTCAAGAAACATCAAGTATTTATCAGCTAAATTCTACAGACAAAACAAGAAAAGGGGAATTAAAATTTCCCATTGATTAAAGAAAATCGATACCAATTGTTTGACTGTTTCTCGTGAGAAAAATAGAAATTTATTGTGCAGAAGAATAGTAATTACAATCCCAGGGACGCAACTTGGCATGGTTTTATCCATGATCTATCAGTGACAATTAACAATATTAGAAACTAAAACCAAAAAAGAAAATTACACTGTACAAGTTTGAAATGAGGCATAACAGAAAGTAATAGATCCACGTCTCCTCTTCTAAACGTGGGGGAGGGGGACAATGAAAGAATAAGCAACATAGCTTAGCTTTATCACAATCTCCATCTAACTCTACCTGAGAAGTGTGCTTCATGAGAATTTCATTTAGACTTCAGATGATTGTTTTGCTGACAACAATTGTCAGTTTATTAAGTTTGTTATGTATGTGTGCTTGAAAAGCAGCTGATAAAATTGCTTTCAAGCGAGTTTAATGTTGTTCATTCGAAGATGGAATAGGCAATGATGACATGAACCATTAAATCCGAAGATAGCCCCCTCTGTCCTGATCTCCCATTCTAAGTGATCTCCTCAGCAATGACTTCCTGTTCAGTGACCAGGTTCTGCTCAGAGCTCTCTTATTTCGCCATGCAGCAGCTACACGGGTATAAATGGCCGGGAAAATGAAGCAGAGTAGTACAAGAAATAACATTGCAACGCAGAGTAAGATGACATTGCGGAAACCATCTTTTAGATCTGGGGCATTTTGACCTGTCCATGGAACTCCTCCAACATTCATGCCAAAGACTGCAATAAGAGTTCAAAAATAAGAAAAAATCAAACCAGTATGAATAGCCATTGGATATTGATAACAAAAAGTTCATAACAAATATAAACTGATTAAGCATCGGTGGTCAATAAGAGTTGACCGTTGGAGGGAGTGCTTCTGAAGTTTCAGTGACACCAGCTAAATATCGGTGCAAAAGGTTTCATGTTTACATGCCAAACAAATTCACATCCAAACTAATAAATTAGCTTTTAAGTCAAAGGCAAAATGGAAGCGGGTTTTTATTAAGACTAAGATGAATCCAAACATGCAATTGGTTGTGGATCATGATTGTTTACTTCTATAAACAAGTAAGAATTAGTGATGTCACACCCGTTATGTTTTCCGTTATAACTCTATAAAGGACTTCTGGAGTCTGGAATATGATCCGTTATTTGATATCGATAACACTGGTGATGGTGATGTGTAATTGTAAAGGAGAAAAGTTGCTTAAAATGTCGGATTAAGATGTCACGTTGGGGAGAAGAGTTTGTTGAGAGGTGAAAAATAAAACTGAGTTGTGCATGATGGTGGCACCAACTTAAAACGTATCCTTAAAAAGTAAGTCTAAGTCAAACTGAATTCATAAAACCTGCTGCGAAAAATTATCTCCACTCGTATACTTTTTGGCAAATGGCATTATTTGCCGTCAATGTAAGATTTGAATTTTGGATAACATGCTGAGTGACCCTTTTAATAGATCTAGAGAAGACCCTTGCAATGTTTTAAGTTTAACAGTCTGTAAATCAAGGATTTGTGTTTATCTGAACACATGTAAAAAAGACAAGAAAAAGAAATGTATTGGGTTGAGATGCTCTAACCTCCTGTTATGATTGACAGAGGAAGGAATATTATTGAAAGGAAAGAGAGATAATACAGCTTCCTGTTTATTTGCTCCGACTGCCAGCTGTCTAGACTGGCCTGAATTGCTGTGACACGATTTACTATAAACCCTACATTCTCCTTCATCCTCCTTAACCTCCCAATTAGTTCTTCAAGGGAAACAAGGTCATCACTGGCAAACCATTTTTTTGAAGAGCATTTTTCTTTGACTCGGAGATATACTTGCTCCCCATGGGCAATCACCTGAATAGAAATTTAATTAATACAAAACCAAAAGGAAATTTAGTCCATACAATTAAATTTTGATTTGATAAATATGAGAACATATCATATAGAAACAGTCATGTCATTCCAATCATGGTGAGGGTTCTCATTGACACTCTGTTCTTTCCTTGTTCATTTTCCCCTCTAATACAATAAAGCAGAATCATTGTCCAGTAACAATTATGTTTACATAAAGCCTAGCTATTTTTTCTTTGAAAGTAAATTTGAGTAAGCTGTTAGAATTGTGACAAAAGGAAAATGGACACCCTATTTTCCTGCATGCAGAATGAAACACGTAACTATCCTTCTAAACCCTCTCTCTCCCAGATCTGTCTGCATTTATGAATTCAAAAGACACCCTTATTCAATCTTGATGCCATTGAATATACTATGATGATGAAATTACAACCCTTATGCCTTGATCACAAAACTAAGATGTTTAATTATTCATGATCCACTAATAGAATGAGCTTAAATAAGATTTATTTAAATTACAGCTTGATGCTTTTTTATCAGAGGCAGTGAACAGATGATCGATATAACCTGCAAGAGACGCTGCAAATTAATATGCAGTTTGGGGAATCTTCTGTCATCTAGCATTTGTTTCTTCAGAGCATAACCACCTACATTAAGCAGAACAATTGTTCCTTACTCCATCCTATAAAACCATTACAAAATATCGCACATCGAGGAAGTAGCCCAGAAGAAACTTGAACAAAACATGTTGGAAGCAGAAAATTCAGTTTTCTTTAAGATAAATCAGAGCTATGCAATGAATTACTCCCCTATTTTGACTTTTTGGCTAGGGACTGCGGTGTAAACAATAAACAACTTCGTGTGCATCCAAAACAGTCACTTTTTGCAAACAGTATGCTCTAAAAGGTATTCACGTGGCCTCCTCATTGCATAATAATGGACAAAACATTTAAAGGTACGAATAACTTGCCAAGCATATGATGACCTCGAACACTACACTTAACAAAGAAAGGACGCACAATGATGCATGTGCAAGGATATCAATGCCTTATTTTGGTGTCAAAATATATTACGTGGGCCTTGAAATGTATGGACATATATATAGGCTTTCACAAAATCAATAATCATATTACCATTAAGTAAATGTATGCCTAACTAAGAAAAAATATGAAGCAAATCTTTTGGACATCACACAAAATTTGGTGAAATACATGGATTTCACCCAAAACAAAAAGTGTGTTATTTATTTACATTTCTCTTTTCCCGATAAATAGTTAGTAATTTGTTCCATCAGATTAATAATCCATTGAGATACACATACACCCCCATTCCATACCTCGTGGATACTGGTACTGCATGGATTTCACCCAAAATAAAAAGTGAGTTGTTTACATTTCCCTTTTACTGATAACTAGTTAGTAATTTGTTCCATTAGATTAATAGTCCACTGAGATAAATGCAAGAATAAACAAGCCAACAATGAAAAAACTAGTAGTGCACCATATAACATCTTTCCAAGGACAAACGTCATTAAGATACTAGATAAAGAAATCATTTAATTCAGTTAACAGGCATGAAAGAAACCATCAGAAAGAGGCTTTGGGGTAACGCTTTTAGTTGCAACTTGGTCTCTTTCATCTCTTCTCATGCACAAAAGATAACAACTTAAATTTGTGTTGTCATTTTCAATGTCTACAAACTAACACAGACTGTTGGATTATATTCACTTAATGTCATCAACAAATTTCGTTGAATAAAATCAGAGGTAGAAATATCAAACAAATTAATCATCAAAAACTTCAAATGGCATCTGATAGACAATCAAGCCTTAGAGTATGTCTAAATTCACATCAGTATTCTTTTTAAGTCAGTTTATAGAAAGTTAAAAACTGAGGCATTCTTTCAGGAATCAAGAATAGCATGAATTTGTAACTGGAACTCTGACGAGTACTGAAAGTTCAGAACAAATAGAGGGGGCGAGGATTGAGGAAGAGTATCATGGAAATTACCTTTATCCAAGTCCAGCTCCACAGAGTCCAACTCCATCTCAAGCTTAGTCACAAAATCTTGAAGCTGATCTACATGAGTGTCAATTATGTGGACTACAAGATTTGAGACAGATCTGGGAACAGGGTTGTCAGCTTCCTCAGAGTGATTCATAGTCAATAAAAATTCAAGAACATGCTCCTTGATCACTATCCCCCTTCTTTCCTCCTGCTGACCTCTTATAGAAGAGGAACTTTCAAGAGTAGGAATCTCTGAAAGAAGAGATTCACCCACGCGTGAGAAGCCTAACCTGGGCACACGTCCCAAGGACACGGTAATTACAGAATGTTCAGTAACTCTAGCAGCAATCCTAAATGTGAAGTCACTGGAGGGAGGACCCGGCGAATTAACACGGAAGACAAGCGCCCCATCTACATGAGCACAAAAGGGCCCGTTGCTAACAAGTGCAAGAATGTCTTGGAGTTTCAAAGGGGGGCAGAAAACACCAATCAGGGTTTCTGCAGATTGTGCCAACTTCTGATTTCCTTTCGGTAATTCCAAATGGTACCAAGAAAACTCCTTCCCTCGGCCTTCCCCTAACCCCAGTTCCTTCTCTTCTTTCTGAAAAAGGTCTGCCAGATCCCAATCCTTAAGAAAAAAGTTCCCTGAGCCATCAAATATATAAGCTCTCTTCCTCACCAAGCCTGCAGGATTACCAGGGTAGACACGGCGATCCCTGAGGGGAAGCCGTCCAGAAGTTTCACCATTCATCTCCTCACCAACCCCATTCTCCATAACTCTGTGCTGAGCTAGTTCCATAAACCTCCCGCAGCAACCCCGAATACCCTCCCAACTAATGAACAAAAAATGATAGGTAATAAACAACAAGATCCAAAAACCCCAACTCAGAGACTAAATTTTCCTATCTCATAAACTTGACAATTCAAATCTCACGTCCTTTAGAACAACCAACAACCAATGAATGCGATATTATTCGCAATCTCAAAACCAAAGTCAACAAATCCAACGCAATCCAATTAATTGATCCAAATCTAAATTGGTTGAAATTAAGGCACACCTAGAATTCTACCCAAACATCTAACAACCCCCAATAGGTAGGTTTACACTAATCTTCTAACAAAAGCCACCAAGCTCACTACGAACCAAACCCTGAACCAAAGTTGCAGTCTTTCAGATTCTATTCAACTCAGCCAAATCAAAACAAACAAAAAAAAGCACTCAATAAGAAATGCATTACCTCGTTGAATGCCCAGATTGTGAAACTGACGAATGAATTTCCAAAAACCTCAAACGTTGAACCCGGCTAAAGCGAAAGCAACTGGGTATTGACAAGTTCAAAAGGGTAAGAGGATTATTCGTCCCTTTTTGTTGGCAATAACAGAGGGGATTTGAAGATGAAAAACTAATTAACTAGTACCAGAATATGAATTGTAATGTACAATAGTTGAGGTTCTTGGAAACTTCCCCTTGCTATAAAAATTCAATTCTTATCTTTCCCCGGTAGCAGTTATGAACTCCCAGATTTGCATTTCTCTATAACATTGAAAATTTGTTCTGACGCAAAATTACTATTTTATAGTTTATGCCTTATTATAGTATAATATCAAACATTAATCATTCCAAATTCGCCTACAGACACAAGTCATTGTCTCATCTCTTATTTACAATCTCTTTTACTTTTTGACGTCAAGATAAATTTTTAAATTAAATGTATTATTCCATAATTAATATATAATTAACGCTTTATTAAACTTTGATGTTAATATCTTAGGTTAAAAAGTGATTAACGCGTATGTAATGTAACTCAAGGATACTTATTATTATTATTTTACCTTAGGTAGTGATTGACACGACTACAACGGATAGACATGTCATCTTTTTCTGTAACAATTAGAAAATATAGTAATAGATCCAATAATTTTGAAAAATTAAAGAATTAAATATATAGTTAAACTTTTTACATAGACTAAAGTTATACATTTGAAAAATTATAGAGATAAAAAGAATTTATATTTTTTATTAATTTAGTTATATGTTATGTATTTTTTAATTACTATTAAAATATGTTTAGTCGGTCAAAGAAATTCAAACTCAATAATATTTCAATTTTTAAAAACTACCCAGATACCATGTAAGATTTTTAAAATTTGGAAAATATCATTTACCAAACACTTAAAAATTAATTTAATTTAATTTATTCATGTAATTTTCCCTTATAATCTGTTAAACAATAAAGATAAAGATAATAAAATTAATATATTCAAAATTGTAAACACTATTGTTGCCGAAATGCCGAATTGGTGGGTTAATGCAAGCCTCAACCAATAATTGGGCTAATAGTGAAAAGGAGTAGGAAGTTTCTTCCTGCACCCCTACATTTTTCTTCCTGCACCCCCACAAGGTTGCGTAAAGACAAAATTGTCTCTATATAAAATTGTACATTTATTTTTTTTGTATTCTATATTATGAAATCCGGTAAATTTTCGGATTGGTGCGTCCAGTATTCTCCTGAATTGGTACTTCCAGTAGTACATGAATGACAGTGTTAATCAAAAATAAAAAAAATGCAAAACATCTGTAATTGAAAAAACTATTCCGGATCCACCAATCTGTAATTCAAAATATGCATTTTAGATTTAGAAATCTATAATTGAAAAAATCATTCCGGATCCACCAATCTATAATAGAAATTAAACTTTCGGATTCAACAATCCAAAAATCAACAATTTATACAAATTTTTCTTCCGAAACACTCCTTCATCCCGAAGGCAACATGATTCACTTCTAGATTGATGAATCCATAACACACTCCTAGATCCCAAATTCAAATAACAGGTAGAAGTCAGTTTCGGAATTTACAAAATTATGGAGTGAAGGAAGAAAAATGTAGGGGTGCAGGAAGAAACTGCCAAAGGAGTATTGAGACTATTTGGGCCTTGAACTTTGGAATAGGCAAAACTTTTCCTCCACCTCCATGTTTTCTTCCTGAACCCCCTATTTCAGAAAATACCAAAATTACCATTTTAAAAAAAAAATATAGAATTTAAAGACTTTGTGGATTACAAAATTAAAAAGTTAACCTGTGTGGATTCCGAATTCTACAACACAAAATACAAATTTTATATTTTAGATTACATAATTTAAAATATAAAAGATTATACTCTTAAGTTAATCAACTCGTCGAAGTATATTTTTAATAAGATTCAATGGAAAAACTTAAGTTCACCAACAAAATTCTTAACAATGACTATGCTATTGTGCTAATGAAACAACAATGTTAAGATGTCAAATTATTTGTAAAGATGAACAACGATTTTAAAAAATATTTTATCTTTGATAGTATGTACTACCAAAATCTTTAATTCTTACGATTTGTGGAAACTTTTTCTAAATGTATTTAAAGATGTGTGGAAGGTTTTCTCAAATGTATGGTTCAATATTCTAATCAATAAGATGTGTGCATGAGAAGATGAAGAAAAATATTATAAGGTTTATTTTTTATCATTGAAAATGACAATTTCTTGTTTAAAATGTTTAATCTTCATTTTCTTCGGAATTTTGAAAAACTATTGTTAATTTATTAAATAAGTTCGATATTTCGTGTAATGAATTTTTCGAAATATAAGTAAATGTGGATTGCACAATTATAAATATCTGATTAACTGTAATTTTCACTAATACAAACAAAAAAACTTTAACATTTATTTTTTTCAATAACACATAGATTCCCAAACAGATGATAAATTAATAAATATAAAAATTAAGTATTTTCATAATCAAAATTTAATGTAAAAGACAAATTCTTCATGACGCACTTAATATGTAAATTCAAATAATCATCCAGTAGAAAATTATCACCTTTCATTAACTATTATAATAAAATTTTAAAATTCTTACCAACAATAATATATAACTAACAGTACTAAAAAACCACTGTGCACATGAGAATACAATTAAATTTTATAAAGAAAATAAAGACCTGTGACAAAATAGACAAGAAACAATAATATTGAATCTTCTGTTGACTTCAAAAGTTGACTATACTGATAGTGATGAATTTATGAGGGAGCTTAGAATTTTGTGTGTCTATTTATACTTTATTTACTGTTTTACTTTAATATTTTTTGGGTGTATTTTTCTTATTTACTTATAGTAATTAAAACAGTATTAATATTTGCTTTTTCTTTGTCTTTTTAATATCATTTCGCTTGTATTAATAATTATTTTTCAAGTGAAATCTAAATTTGGACTAGAAAAGTTGTTAATTTTTTTTCAATGTGTAATATGTAATTTTTTATTTTGTTTTTCGTTTAGTAGTTTTTACTTTTACGTAATCTTTATTTTTTTAAATTGTTTTTTAACACAATTAAAATGTTAATTTAAATTAATTAAAAAACACAATAAACTATTTGGAAGTAGTTTTCATGGTGTACCCGTCAGTCCGTAAGACACTTGAAGATCCGACACCCGATCAGAGTCAACCGACGCAATCGAAACCATAACGCGAACAATCGAAACCATAACGTCGAAATAGAGGATTAACAAACTAATAAATGATCAAAGATTAAAGATTAAGTAATATATTATTAATTATGATTAAAAAATTTAATATAATTTTATAAAAAAAAATCTATAATAATCATATAAATAGAGAATAAGTACGTAATTACTCAGTATTAATACCACCGAATATTAAACGCTGAATATGAAAATTATGGTTCTTTTATTTCTAATCCTTATCCAATGAATAGATTTGCAGGTCAACATCATAAATAAATTTCCTTTCACGCATCAAATAAAATTCCACTAAAAGGACATTATTGAAAATGATATCAATCAAAATTCAGCCCTGAAAATCTAACCACAAATTACGACGTGCTTAAATATTTTCACCAATGATTCTATGAACATGTCACATTTTTTTTTAATACAAATTACGATAAGAGTATTAAAGTCACCTTAAAATTGGTCAAAGTCTTATTCAATCATAGTGGAAAAATATACATTTTTAATTAAAAATTCTTTTAAATAATCAAATAAAGTGAAAATATGACTAATGTCGTATTGTTTGGGAAAGAGTAAAGATATATCGAGAACTGTTTTCCAGTATACAACTTATAATAAGTAATGATATAAAGAAAAATCATTTTCGTTATTTTAAGTAAAAATTGAAATTTAAAAAAAATATATATTATCAACTTAATGTTAGTATATAATCTCTTACTAATGATAGAAGAAAGAGTCTTTTTATCACGAATTTTTTTTTTGGCAGAAAAAAAATAAAAAAATTGAAGTTATAGGCAAATATTCAACTTGAGATACATGAAAATGTATATTTTCATTATTTTTCCCCCCTTACTAACTGAAAAATAAAATACATGAAATATAATAAAGAATAATATTTTTTTACTATTAAATAAGATAAATATTTTTTATATGGTCACTTTCCACTCTGTTCTTTTAAAACCAACTATCACTGTTAATAACTTTGATAAATATGGTAAAAAAAGACTATCTTTATTTTTTATATTTATTACTTAGTTGTTACTGAGAACTCTTTTAATACAAATTCTTATTTTGTACGTTTCTATATTCCAAGATAAAAAAAATATATATATAGTTTTTGTTCTACGGGTACATTCCAATTTAAAGGGTGTATTTATTTTCCACGACAGATTTACACGAACAAATATAGATAGGAAAATACGAATATCAATAAATGAAAAATTAATTAAAAGTAAAAAACGAGATAAAATAATTTCGTCGTTTCGTATAGTTGCCAAAAATTGTGAAAAACAATATCACCGTTGTAAAGGTATATAAAATAAAATATGATTATGAATACATATTTTATCATATATACATTTATAACTATTATATTAAATATATAATATTTTTATATTATTATTTTATTAATATTTATATTATACTAAAATAAATATAATTAACTGTATAATATAAGTTAAAATAATAAAAAATATTAATAAACATATACAAAATGATAATTAAAATAAAAATAATTAATTAATTGATGAAATAACAATTTTAATAATAAGTAAAAATAAATAATAACACTAATAATAATATATATATTTTAATAACTTTTATTCATCTGGATTATTATCGTTAGATATTACTTCTACGCTAATCAAGTGCTAGTTTGACATGAACTACTTTTATATAAATATGAAGTCTAAATTGGTGTCTCTGTTTTTTTAATATTTTTAAATTCAATATTTAATAAATGTATAAATCTCTTTATGATATTATCTCCATTTTTTGAATTAATAATGTCCATATATATATTTTTATAATATTTTATCTTATCATATGTTAAAATTCTACATTAAATAAATATCAAGACTTTTCATGGTGTAAATATCCCTTTATGAATAATTTGATAAAATTAAGTTAAACCTTAAAGTTTATCTTTTAACTATAATTTTTTTAACTATAATTTATTGGTTTTGTCAAGTTTTCCACTATTAGACCATTCAGAATATTTAGTTTCACATAGATTGACAAATTTTAACTTAAAAAAATTGTGTTAAAGATTCCAAATAATTTTTTTAACTTAAAAATCACACCATAATATTATATTATAAATATCACATACTCATGATGATAACTCAAGAGCTTAATATAATAACTAAATCACAACGAGTTTAGTATTATCAATGTCAAGTTGAACCAATTTTATGAATATAAAAAATTATTTAACAGTGATAAATTTCAACTTGGAAGAATTTAAAAATAAAAAAACCCGTGATGTTTATTTTGTGTATCATGAAAAGGCAAGTTGGGTAAGAAACTTTTGGAGTAATAGTGTAAAGGAATCATGCGTATACATGTGCCGACCGCGTATCTTCATAAGCCACTTGCCACAATTATACCCAAAAAAAATGACCTATTTGACTCATAAAGGTCAGAAACAAGTAACACAATCTCCCAAAATACTAAATGAATTGGACTACCTTTATACATTATTACATCAATATCCCAATAACTAAAACTATCTTAATTTTTTTTTCAAGCTATGAGGTTAGGTATTAATATAAAACTTGACACACATCTTATTTAGACTGACATTTCAAGAAATAACAATCATCTGTCATCGTATGAAAAAATATTATTAAAAGAACAAAAATAAAAAAAAATATGAGGACTAAACCAAAACTCATATATTAACAAAAACGATACATAGGTAATTTATATATGTTAATATATAACTCTAAAAAAATATTAGATGAAAACCTATTATACTAATGAAAATACCCTTTATGAATAAAACATAAGTTAACAAGTTTATCAACACATGCATTTCCTTCACACAAAATGTGAGAAATCCTAAATATAATTTTTTTTCATAATAGTTAAGACAAGTGTTCTACCTATTACAAACAATTTAAGGAACTTTAGTCATAACAGTAAATACAACATAAACAAGACAAAATCACATTCAAGCTATAAACTAGTAATAATAATTTTTTGAGTTTGTTCAATGGTATTTATAACTTCATAAAACTTAACAACCAAATTCGTTTGAACATCAAGAAAACACAGAGAAACTACAAAAAAATTATCTTATACTACTTTGAAAAATACCACCACAAGTACCAACCAGGAGAACCCTATCAACACCATTAATATTTATTTTAACTAAATCTAGAAAAGAAAACTTAAATCACACAAAAAGAGGAGATAGAACTTTTGCGTAATATATTTTATCATATTTTTTTTGTGATATAATATATAAGATTATTATTTATTAGTTTTTGGAAAAAGTGTACAGCATATTGATTGGCATAGAATGAGCAATGGAGTGAAGAATGTGACCTCATCCAAAGTGTGAAACCAATGAGGACTAGAGCACACTACTGATTGGAAAAAAAGGGACAAAACCCCACACAAAGAGTTGGAACGTGCAAATCCAAATCCTTTTATCTTTATATCTTTCAAGTCCAACGTAACAAAAAAACACCAACACTTTTTATTTTTTCACATCCATCCAAATCCCGTTCTCTCTAACCATGACCTCCGTTTCTGACCCAGAGAAGCCGGTCACATCCCAAGAAGACGACGACGACGACGTTTCTCCAATCGAAGAGGTCCGTCTCACGGTCGCCAACACCGACGACCCGACCCGACCCGTATGGACCTTCCGGATGTGGCTCCTGGGTCTCCTCTCCTGCTCCCTCCTCTCCTTCCTCAACCAGTTCTTCGCCTACCGCACGGAGCCTCTCATCATCACTCAAATCACCATTCAAGTCGCCACACTCCCTATCGGCCACTTCATGGCCGCGGTTCTACCCGAAACCAAGTTCACTCTTCCCGGGTTCGGGTCCAAGTCATTCTCCCTCAACCCGGGCCCGTTTAACATGAAGGAGCACGTCCTCATTACCATATTCGCCAACGCCGGAAGCGCTTTCGGATCCGGGTCGCCCTACGCCGTTGGCATCGTTAACATTATCAAAGCCTTTTACGGACGCAGCATCTCCTTTTTTGCTTCTTGGCTTCTCATCATTACTACACAGGTTAGTGCCAACCACCGCTTTATTCACCCACTAATTATTTTTAATTACTTTAATTATTCTTAAATTACTATAAAATCATATATTAATTATCTAAGCTTTCCTTTTCATAATCGCGTAATCATTTGCCGTTTTCATATTATTATTTTACTCAAACCTTTTCTTTCTCTTTTCTAAATTTTATTCCAAATATATATATTTTTTTCCTCTCCAATTGACCCTGTTGAATCATTTGGATTCAGAGTTTAGATTTTGTAAATAAATAAAGTATTATTCTGTAGAAAAAACTACACTTAAAATATGGAGATAAATTTCTCATATAATCTTCTCTATTTAAGTTTTTTTTGTTCTACATTTTTTTAATCAAAGGTGCAATTTATAGTTGTTCAAATTGATGATAACGAGAATAATTATTTTACTTTTTTAAAAATAGAATAATTATATTTTTGTAATTATCATGTTGTGTATAGTTTTCTAATCTGGAGTTTATTATAATTTATCTGATTGCTGGAGTGCTGTATAACAAGTAAAACTCATTGAATACACAGTTTAATTATTTTTTAATGACTATGTTATCACTACTACAAAGTATTGTATCGATTTTTGCAGATGACTAAAATTGTGAGCAATTTCTTTCTGCATCATATCAATTTTAACTTCCATTCTATTATTTTATTTTTTAAAAATTTCAAACTAAATAAATACAATTCAAAACTAAAAAAAATAGTTTCTGGAAAAAAAGTCTGAAACACAAAATTAGAAATTCATTCTAAAATTTCCAAAATTCAAAAAAATGTGTTATGAAAATCTAAAGTCAAAATATTTTTGGATAAAGAATTTTGAAAATAATTTTTATCTATACCCTCCATTTATTTAAAGTTATTTTTGTCATTTTAGAAAAATATTTTTGTCATTTTTAATAGCAAATTTAGAGAGAATTTGACAAATTGTGACGGGCCTTTAATTGACGGCGTGTGTGCAGGTGTTAGGATATGGATGGGCCGGATTACTGAGGAAATATGTGGTGGAACCGGCCCATATGTGGTGGCCCAGCACTCTCGTCCAAGTTTCACTTTTCCGGTATGTCAATTTTTTCCTTATTTCATTTTTTCTATCAAACTTTTTGATAATTTTTTACAAGCATTCTTCTTTTCATATAATTACATTTCTGTTTCATCTCATAATACGTCTCCTATATTTTTTTTTTGTCAAATCAGTAACTTTTTTAATCAACAGAGGTTTATTTTTTTATTAATTATTTAAGAGTTTAATAAATATATTCTGTCAATCTATTTTTTTGTAAAATTACCATTTGTGCAACTGTTATTAAAATTAATAATACATTGGTTTGTGATGAGATGATGATGTAAAATTACAGTTTGTTTTCTCTTATTTGAATTGACGCTTACATCTTCGGTAGGTATATTAATTATTAATTTAAAATTTAATAATTTTTTTTAAATATATGTACTTTTTGTATTTATATTTTTTAAGAAAATGATTTTTTGACAACCAATTTTTCTGCTAGAATACAATTTTTTTAAGTGTTTGGATTACTTATGAGTAGAGATATTTTTGTAAAATAGTAAAGCATGGAAAAGATGTAATTTGACGGAGTGGTTGTCAAATAATGAGTCCTCTACTTTGTATTTGTAGTAAACAGATTTCTCTTAATACTTTTAATGTATATTTCTTCAAATTTCAATGATGCACATTCACTTCTGGTATGCACTTGATCTTTACATCGCCACAGTAAATATTTATATGGGGTTGATATATGAAGTTTGGTCTTAAATGGTGTGTGTTGGATACATGTATCGGATACCGACGTATCAATCAAATGTCTAATTCAAAAAATATTTATTGAATTTCTAACAATTTTAATACGGATCTAACACAACTTTAGACAAGAGAAATATATTAATTTTATAAAAATTCAAACTCATTGTATAAATTTTTATTATGATTATAAAAATAATGAACAAATCATTTTGAACCCAAAAACATCTTTCTTCAAAAAAAATGAAACATACTTAGTGCACATAAATATTTATTATCAATTTATATAATTTGTAATTATATAATATATAGATTCGTCATACATACATGGATAGATTTAAACAAAAGAAAAAGTTTATTAAAACCTGTCTAATGGAAGGTTACCCCATGCATGAATCTGACTTGAATTTAGATCAAGTGCACTCACAGTAGTGCTATTTGAATGAGGATAACGTAGAAGAGGGTTTCATTATTTGTGTATAGAAATAGTTTAGCCAAATCTTCATTAATTTTCCAAGAAAGAGAAAGACATAAAGAAGACTTTGTATTTTGTTCAAATAAAGACATTGAGCTGGCCCAGCTGGGTTCCAAGATTCTAGTCTAGCTGTAGCACAGCTGACTTTAGGACCACCTCACAGTTGACTACTACAACGTTAATATCAAGCATTTAATCTCACTTTTCCATTGCTTAAACATGTGGTCCTGAATTGACCTCACAATTAAGCATGAACAGCTATTAGGAAACGACTTACGAACTATGAATGAGAGATGGAGAAAATGGCCACAGCAGCACGTGACCCATCATGCTAATTTCAATCAATTTTGAGTTTATCATTTTAAAAAGTATGCTATATTTGACACATTAATGTTTACAAGATTTTTTATCATCTTTATTTTACTTGACTTAGATTCTGATATGGACTACCGATACAAGATTTTCTATCATCATTATTTTACTTGACTTACTTGGATTCCGATATATTGACAATGACAACCCACACATGGGAAAAATCATTGAGTTTTGACCAATTGCTAATACCGTGCAATCAAAACTTGTTAACTCTTAAACGTGTCAAATGATGTTTCGCCAGAACCACCTAGTCTTCAACCATAACGTTAATTTCTCCTTATGTGGATGTTTAGGATGGTCTCCTACACCTTACAGTAGCTTTATGAGTTGTGTAGTTGTGAGGTAACAACATTAAAATGAACACCGAGAAATCAAGTATGTAACAAGGGAAACATGTGCGAAGCAATAAAAGTTTCACATGCAATCACATAGTATGCAGACTCTGTATTGATGTACTTATGAACTACTCTATACTTACATAAATGGTTTTTTTTTTTTGTATCCAGAGCATTGCATGAGAAAGATGACCAACGACTTTCACGGGCGAAGTTTTTCTTTATTGCACTATTGTGCAGTTTTGTGTGGTACGTGATCCCTGGATACTTGTTCACAACGCTCACAAACATCTCATGGGTGTGTTGGATATTCTCCAAGTCAGTCACAGCTCAGCAAATAGGGTCAGGCATGAGGGGCCTTGGAGTTGGAGCCCTCACACTTGATTGGGCTGCTGTGGCATCATTCTTGTTCAGCCCTCTTATCTCACCCTTCTTTGCCATTGTCAATATTTTTGTGGGCTACGCATTAATAGTCTATGCTGTTATTCCTATAGCTTATTGGGGCCTCAATGTCTACAATGCCAAGAGGTTTCCCATTTTCTCCTCACACTTATTTACAGCACAAGGTCAAAGGTACAACATACCTGCTATTGTAGACGACCATTTCGAGTTAAGTGTTGCAGAGTATGAAAAGCAAGGGAGAATTCATCTCAGTGTGTTTTTCGCCCTCACTTATGGCTTCGGATTTGCCACCATAGCATCCACCCTCACACATGTGTTCTGCTTCTATGGAAGGTAATGCCACTCAAATTATTTTGTCTTAATTTCTTACTATATTAACTTGGTAAAAGATGATAGTAAAGAAGACTGATGTTATTGCCTTTGAAATTCTGGAATAAACATGGAGTAGAATGTTCTAAATTCTATATTGCTCTGGTTGCAATTTTTTTAATGTAATACTCACTTTACATTGCATGTTAAACCAGTAAATGTCTTACATTTGAGAAAATATTCTCGGAACACTAGATTAGGCAATGTACTACCTTCAGTATGTCAGGTTAGAACAATATGATTCTTTCCACAATTTTCTTAAGGTTCATATGCAATGTCCTAACATGTAAGGCCATGAAACATTACGACAAAAATTTATATTTTTTTAGATTATCAGCTATATCATTAAACAAAAGATCATATGTTGATGTATTACCAAACATGCAGGGAGATTATGGAGCGCTATCGGGCTTCTTCCAAAGGGAAAGAAGATATTCACACAAAATTGATGAAAAGATACAAAGACATACCTTCCTGGTGGTTTTATTTATTGCTGGTTGTGACCCTTGTGGTTTCTCTCGCACTATGCATCTTTCTAAATGACCAGGTTCAAATGCCCTGGTGGGGACTTCTCTTTGCGGGAGCCCTAGCTTTCGGATTTACCCTCCCCATTAGCATCATCACTGCCACCACAAACCAGGTTAGAGAATGCAACTTCTGCTCTCCGTTATATGATAGTACATGCATATCTGTGCAGAAATTTAACTTGATTTGAAATTATAGTATAGTTTCAAATACTAACTATGCTAAAAACTTGAGCTTTTCGATGCGCATATATGATGTATTTTATTTCTAACAACTACCCACAAAACTATATGAATATATACACATTTCAATTTTATATAGATAAAAAATCCGGTTTGAATTGACATGAAGTTAGAAACTTGACACTAAACTAGATACAGTAATGCCTAAAATGCTTTTCAATGGTTACTTCGGAATTTAAGAACAATGTTAGATAAGATGTTGATAGAGCGTTTGCAACTTGTATTTAATCTTAGTTCGAAAGCTCTCATGTCGTTTTAAACAATATGTACGTTAGAATCTAAATTTTTACTTTTGCCCTTTTTTGCTGTGTGTTCAGACACCAGGGTTGAATATCATCACTGAGTATGTCTTTGGTCTCATTTACCCGGGAAGACCAATTGCAAATGTCTGCTTCAAAACCTATGGTTACATTAGCATGGCCCAGGCTGTCTCTTT
>Ga0123342_1002100_pt1 | contig 33401 bp, 8 predicted proteins | sample Turbeawhitnodule_FD_89960 | JGI IMG/M metagenome (GOLD analysis project Ga0123342, IMG submission 89960) | Root nodule microbial communities of legume samples collected from Mexico - Turtle bean Mexico white nodule | ecosystem: Host-associated > Plants > Roots > Nodule | place: Mexico: Nepantla... | reverse complement strand
TTTTGAATTGGATACTTAACCGATACATGTTTTACAAGTTGTACGGATAGAATGATAAAAAATTTAATAAATATTTTTTGAATTGGATACTTAACCGATACATGTTTTACAAGTTGTACGGATGTCTTCGGTATGAACACGCTGAAACTCATAAAATAAAACAATAGTAGTTTACAATGTAAAGTTGAGAAACGCCATATAACGCAGTAGCAGCATCTCTTAGATGGTGTTGTTCCAATGGAAAGTGAGGAAAATGATTTGCATGGTCTACAATGTACAAAAAGCAAAAGATATCTGAAACCTCTTCTTTTTGACCCTCTCCCACTCACTCCATAAATAATCATATGGAATTTCTCACCATATGCACTTAATTAAGCTGCAAAATATAATCATTTTCATCACTAATTAACAATCTTTCTTAACCAAAATTCCCAAGATGCCAACCAACATCTCCCATCATAATGTCTTTTTCTCTTTGTTGCAGCTTTTTCGACTCTGGGGATACAAATACGTCGCACCACAACACCTTTAACAATAAATTAATATTTTTATATATCAAGTGGCAAAATAATTCTAACCATATTGGCTTTAGAGTTTTTAAATTTACTTCACTTGTATATATCCATAATGTATTAACTCAAAATGTTCTCGCCACCAAGAGATATTTAACAAATCATGTTTTTTTTAATAAAACTCATTCAACATGTCACATGAAAAATAATAAAAAAATATAGAAACTAGACTAAATTCAAATGAAAAAAGACATAATAAAATTTAAAGAAATTCTCAATAGTGGCCTAAATAATTATATTAGAAGTTAAAAAAAAAAAAAAACTTTCTCTAATACATAGTTCCAAAATGATAATACAAATAAATGATTGAATAAAAAATCCAATCAAATAAACTCTCGTTGGCATTTAACTTTGTTAATAAAATTCTAGGATATAGTTGCACGTTAGTATCATTATTTATTTTTTGGATTGACCTGTTTTTGAGATTATCTTATTGACTTTCACTTCAGTTTTAAGAGGATATCTTAGTCTTCTAGAGATTTAAACTAATTCATTGTTTTCACTTAATTTTTTTTAATGATTCTTTCTTTTCCATCTTTTCAACCCAGAACTTAAAGATCAAATTGATTTCTTCTAAGACAATATTTGTCGAGGTAGATTTAAATCTTGAGAAACAAATTTAAAAATAACTTGTTTAACAACAACTAATTTATGACCATTAGTTGCAAATTTGAGATGAGAGAATTCTTATAAAATACTGGATTTTCAAGAGACAATAAATTATTTTTTTAACAAATAATCCAATTCATAAATATCTTCCAAAGATAGCATATCAACAAAAATATCATCAAACCAATCAAACTACTTTTTTCTTTAGATCTCAAAAGATTAATAATTAGTAGTAGTTAATGTTATAACAAATATGAGTTGAAATTTGTTATAGAAATAAGAATAAAAAAAGTAATAAATAAAAACAATCTAATCATTATTTATGTGTCGATAATATATCTTCTAAACTAGTCTAACACTTAAACATACTTGATTATACTATAAAAAAATTGTCTATGTGAAAGAAGGAGTTGCATGAGTGTTTTATAGTTAGAGTTGGGTTGTGGAAGTATGATTTGTATGATATGTGAAAGGGTACAAAGTGTAGAGTATGAGTGAATAATTAATAAGACTATTTTTGGGGCAAGCAAAGAAAATAAAGCCTTCTTTTGAACGTCCCCATTATGATCATAAACAGAAAAGATGAAGGAGCTTGTGCAATAATTGCACAACACAAGTTCAGAGTTATTAGAATTATATGGGTCCTTTAGTGTATGCATGACACAGAGCGTTTTGAAATGGTGATGTCCACATGTAAGGAAATTATAGCTCCTTTTCTAGATATACTTTGAATGGGAAGAAATGTGATAGTGATAGGAGTAGGATACATTTGTTGAGGCAATGAATTAATAGCATATACGTCCAATTTTATGCAACTTTGTTCACCCTTCTCCAAAGGACTTCACAGATTTATGGGGGGAATATCATTTTAATTGAAGATATTGTTACTCAAATATTAAACATAAAACATTTCAAATAGATGAAATTTGGCAACATGTTAGTCACGTTTTTTGTATGCAGAGGACATTTATAACTATGAACATTTCAAATAGATGAATTTTTTTACAAGCATGATAACTTTGTTGAAGATTTGGAATGAATAAGAGAGGTTGACTAAATTTATGAAGGCATTTGCAAAAAGGGATCCATGTTATAATTCCTTGTATTGAATCTGAACATGTTAGAATAATGAGTGATGCCAGCTAGAGAAATAATACGTGAAACCCATATAACACTTTCTCTCCTACTAAATTATCTCTCAAAGCGTGTGCAACTTTCACACTATCAAACAACATTTACTCATTAGTATAAAACCCTAATCATCATCCACTCACTTATTGTTTATACTATCACCAACTTCAAACTTAACATCTTATTTAAAACATTGATTTACACAATTTTAAATACAAAATCTATATTGGATTTCACAATTAAAATAAATTAACAATTACAGACAAATCTGAAATTAATGTTTTAAAAATACTTGCTAGCATTTGTCTTGCTATATTAACTATTTGAACAAATTTCAATACATTAAAACATGGAAGTAGTTTACACAATGAGAGTTTAGTGAATAAATTTTGGTGCACTTATGATGAGCTTAACTTAATTATATTATATGAAGAATGAGTTGAGTTTGTGAAGTGTGAGGAAGTGAACAGAGTTGAGGTTTAGCAGCCCATGATTTTTCTGTGATAAAGGGAAGGCAAGCATGTCTTACACCAATTAAGTGCCTCAGTGTTCTCCTCTTCATAGCAATCATACAAGATTAGGGGCAAAATATGATTAAGGCTCCAGAAAGTAATGAATTAAATAAGGGTATTGTTTCCTTTTTGAAGAGCCAGGGGCCACCTTTGTAATTACATTAAAAGTAGTAACATTTTTACTTTGCTTTGAAATTTCAAATCTCTTTCTCTCACTCTGAATCACAAGGCATCATGGCAGCCAAAGCAAAAGAAAGGGGTTGTGTTACAATAAAGAATGGGAGAAAAGGAAAGAAGCACGTTGCCAACCCCATCTTAGTACACTCACACACTTCACCAAAACCCTCTTCTTCTTCTTCTTCTTCACTCTCAACTCAAATGAAAATACTTTGCTCCCTTCCTCCAACTCTCTCATACTTTCAGTTTTCTTTGTTCATGCAAGATCCAAAGAACGATTCAAACTCAAGGTATGTTATGTTCCTCTCCAAACACTTGAACACACTCACACACCCATGTTGAGAATTTAATAATCTTATGTACTTTGCTTTCTGTCATCATATATATGCTTACTCTATTCTATTTTTCTTACTGATAAATGTTTCTAACAAAATGTGTGATCATCTATAGTTTAGGAGATAATTTCGATTTTTGCCTTTTTGTTGGTTAGTTGTAGAGAAGATGCTCACATTATTCCTTCTAAGGCCTTAAACTAAGCTTAACTCTTGTCCTGGACTAGTCAAAGATTTGGTCATCAAGTTAGATAGGTTCAACCTTGTGTAACCTCCTCAATTTTTTTTTTCTTTTTTTTTAAAAACTTTCATATTAGAGATTAGATATTACTATGCAACTTATCGAAAATTTAAGTCTTAGTGATTTTAAAAATTTGATCAACTCCAAAACAGCATCATTCATGCCTAGATAGGAAAGTCAATTCTCTGGCTGACCTCCTTTTTAGCTTTTTAAATAGTGAGCCTAAATTTGGAAATTCTCCAGTTTAGATTAACTCTGTTGCAAGGCTTAAAAATGACCCTCCAAATGGTTTCTTAAGGTTGTGAAAGAGTTAAAAAAATTCAATTTATGCTCCACTTGTACAATTACTTCAGCATGCTATTTTGGAAAAATGAATGTAGTGAAGGGTGTTATGAACCAAGAAGCTGCTGCATCATCTGAAGAACTCACACATAATATGCACTTTTTTGAAGTTGCAGGAAGCCCTGGTATCAAAGAGCAATGGAGGTGACTAGCCTATGGAAAAGTATGTCGAAATCCACAGAAATTCCGGCAGGCAATTCCAGCATATGGAAGACAGCATCATCAATGCCAAAATCCCCTCAAGTTCCTACACCAAGTCCTAACAAGAACAAGCTAAGAAAATGTGCCTCCCTAAAGGTTGCAACATCCTTCACAAGGGTTTGTCTTTGTGCACCTATGTATTCATATAATGAGATTTTGAGAGCTGAGGTGCCACCTAGAAGAAGCAATAGTTACCCAAGATCGAAGCCATTGCAAAGTGCACATGAAAGAAGTCCTAGTGCTAGACTTAGCACAGAGGGAAGGAGAGTATTCCGGGGCAAATCATTAACTGATGATGTTCTAATGAGAAGGTTTGTGATTGAGGAAGAGGCAATGATGCAAATTAGAAGAAGAAATCAAATGGAAGTTATTAGGAAGAGGAGTATGATTAGGAGAAAGAAGCTTGGGCCTAGTCCTCTTAGTAGAATGGTAATGGCAAATCATAATCATATTGGACAATTTAATTGATTGCTCCAATTCCTGTAGTGTCAAGTCAACTCCAATCGCTGAATTTTGTTTTGTTTTTTTTTGCCACTGAACTTTTTCACCTGGTGTCACAAGTTTCTATAGTTCCACCACTACTGGGGTTATCTTCTGATTGCAACATTTAATTTTACATCACCACCCAATTTTAAGTATAGCTACCTCAGAATCACAAATTTAATTTCCTTTACATGTTCATTCATAGATTTATGTTGGAAAAATTCTCTTCTCAGTCAAAGTGTGTGTGTGTGTTTGTACTAGTTCATTTTAACTAACATTCAATCAAAAGCTTTGCAAGAGAACTTTTTGAGAGAAAACCAAACCAAACCATACCAAACGTATATCCCATGTTAACTTCTGAAATCAACAAACTCAGCCAACTAACTACTATGTGTAGACTTCTTAATTTGCTTATAAGACACTCTAAAAACACAATTCTTTAATAAAACTTGAAGAGCAAGGATAGTGGTTATCTAATTTGTATCTGAAAAGCCAAGTTAGGTTGTTTTACACTAAATTTAGAATCGTTATTTTGGAAGATTAAGAAGGTGAAGAGTGTTGTTAGTTGGTAACTTACTTGGAAATATTTATGGAATTTATGAGATATTATGAATTGATCACCAACCGAATCTTATTATCTTATTAATGTTATCGTTAGTGAAATTAAGTGAACCTAAATACTTATGAATACGGAATTTGGGTTGGTATTGATGGAAAATATTATGTAAAATATAATGGTCCTAGCACTTCCAAAAGATCATTTTGTCCTTAGCATCCTTTTAAATTTATTAATTAATATAAAAAAACACCTGGAAGAATAATAGGACATGGGATGTAATAAAGTAACAAATTAATTGAATGAATTTGCATTTCTTCAACTCTATAGTTGTATTCAAGTTAAACATTTAATTTTATCTTCATATAATAGTTTATTAAAGTATCTTGATCATTGATGTTTTTTATACATTTGTTATTTGGTTTTAATTTATATGTACAACACATGATTAAATTAATACAAGAACTGAACTAAAAGTGTGAGAAAAATGAAATAAAGATTGTGAATAGACACTTATGCTTCAACTGAAGATTAAATAGAAACAGCATATGATGATGATGATGTGATAGAAGAAAAATATTGGTTACCTACCAAGACATGCTTTATAAATTATTACAAGATAAGCACTAGTTTCTTCTCTGTCCGAGGAAATAATAAACACAACCATGTTTGAATTAAGGCAACCATAATTAATAGCCAAATTTAAAAGTTGTTGCTTGTCTTTATGATTAAATATGTAATTGAACAGTGGTGGTTGAATGTTAATGTTTTATATTCCAACAATGGTTGAAGTCACATAATGTTTTGCAGTTGTCTGAGACGAGAACACAAGTGTGTGGCTACATGCACATTATCTCTACGCACCTTCTAACAGTACCTCTACTGTGTCTGTGGGGTACGTCACTGCAACCACCCACTGCATTTTTCATTCACTCAAAACCACGCACTACTTTTCTAACCAAACACATTATGCAAATCATATCAAACATTTCTAATTAACCATCATAATATATATATATATATAATCAATAATATAACTTTATAACTCAGAAAGTTCAAAATTAATATAATAATAAATCATTTTTTATGATATTTCACTTTTTAAAAGCTGCCTAAAGGCTGTAAATTTTCTAGACACGTGTGTCATTGAAAACTCCAAACTCTCTAATTGATTTGATTCCACTTCTTAGGATAGAAGAGAGCTTTCGTTTGCTTTATTTTTTTTATAAAAAGAATTGATAAAATAGAGAAAAAAAATTATTATTATCATTATTGGCTGGAAATAATTTCATGAGCAGATGGGGAGATGCATTTTTGTGATATTCAAGTATCGAATAAAGGTTTATGAGTACATTTTAATAAGAACATAAATGATAATATTACTATTATGACGATGATTGGATTGAGGATAATTAAATAAATGCGTTTTTTAAATATTGTAGGTAAAGTTGTACAACAATATCTAAAGTAAAAGTTTTTATATAAAAAAAATAATGTATGTAAAATTTATGTCTATAAGTAAATAATTAATTTTTCTTTATAAGGATAAATGAGTTTTACATGGAGGTTGACTTCTTAAGAGTTGAGTTATGTATGCTAAATCTTCTAGTGTCAGGTTTTATCACTATGCAGATTTTTAAAAACTCAAGTGATGTGTTTAAGTGAAATCACTTTGTCTTTTTATTATTTAATTAATCATACATATGTACATTTATGAGCATATTGTGAAGCATGTCATTAATGTTCTTAATAAGGGGTTTCATAATTCTCAAAATGTTTTTACATTTTGTTGTGACTTTCACTTTTCATTTTCAATACATGACATTGAGGGAAAATGCATTATTTTGCGTGAAGTAAATTAATGTTTTCCTTTTAAAGAAGTTTGTTTACTCCTTTTGACATTTTGCATGTTTAAATCTTACAAGAGCAACACCTTCAAGAGCCTTCTTTATGGGAATTCACTTAGGTTCATAAAGATATCACAGAAAGGACACTACAACTTATAAGTCCCATAGGTGCAACAAAAGATTCAAATAAACTAAGCTTTCAAGAATGGTGTTCTTGGTTGGTCTTTGGTTTCTTTCTAGGTTGAATGTGGTTCTGTCATGGGTTGATTTTTGGTTGAATCAAGGGCTAAGATCTTGTATAAAGGTTGTGGAACTTATGTGAATGAAAGGGTAGTGATTATCAATTTCCTTTCTTTGGTTTCTTTACTTAAGGAGAAAAGTTGGTGATATTTCTTGAAGGTGTGGCCACTAGTGTGAACAAGATGGTTCGGAGTTTGTTTTTTATGATTTTGTAAGCTTGTTTCGTCTTACCTTTTTAGATCAATTATGAGACAATGCAATTGTCTCTCATATATTTTTTGCGCTTGTCATAACATGAACTTTAGATATTTCTTCTTCAGAGAGAGTGCACAAGAGGATATGTCTAACTTTGGTGTTGAGTTAGTGTAATGCCTTTTCTTTCTCATTCCATGATTCCTATTCAGTAAATTTTTCAGAGGAATTAAGAATAGGAGAGATATGTTTTTTACACAACAGTCAGAAGATCCACGTTGTTGAAGGAAGGATGCCATCCTTAACTTTCATATATCATATTCTTTCCCTTGAACATCCTTAACTTTCACAGTCATCTCAAGCAACCTGCTTAAGAGCCTTTACTGTCACAAGTATTTGAAACCTCTCTAGGCAAGATTTATGCATCTCTTCAAGTATATGTATTCTACACCTCTCTAGGTACAAGTATTCTACACCTCTCCAGGTACAACCATTCTACTTATCTCCAGGCAACTAGTCTCAATCTCCCACTGAGATCAATACCTCTCAACAAGTGATAAACACTCTCAAATTGAGAGCAACAATGAAAGTGCACAAGATTATCTTCACACAGTGAAGGATTTACAATATATGACTCACTCCCCAAACAATGAGTGCTCCAAACAACAAGTATCAAATACAATAATAGTAAAACCATTGACACTAAGAATATGATCCCATTATGTAAGCTTGGTATTGTGTGTTGTCTTCTTCATTTTCAAGGTCTTTATATAGTGTTTAGATTATGATAGTTGAAATTTTGATTTCTTCTATAGGCTAAGAATGAAAACTCTTGCTCTAATTAAGTATTCTGCGTTTTGATCATGTGAGACAATTACAAATGTTTCTATTCATACCTCAATTATGAACATTGTTGCATTAAGTCTCTTTACTCAAATATCTAATGTAATAAACCACGTTGTTTTTTGTCTTCAATGCCCTAGACACTCATTATGGAAGCTTTTGCTTTGATAGAATTTGTGTGTCTTCAATGTGTATTCACTCCTTTGAATGCTTGTATCAACCTTGAATTATTTTATTCTTTTGTTCCAAATGTGATCGTTGATACTTTAATGCTTTACCCTAATCATATCTTTCATTTAATGATATTGTTCGTCATCTTCTTTTCCTTAGACGTTGAATGTAACAACTTCTGCTTTGATCAAAATCCGCGTGTAAACAATTTGAAAATGTTTCCTTTTAATTCTTGATGTGAACGTTGAGCCTTTAATTCTTTTTAAATGATCTCTTCATTTATCTTTGCAACGTTGTTCTCTTTGAATATAGTAGACGCTGGGTTAGGAAATGTTTCCTTTGAAGTAATGTTCGCGTCTTCATCACATATTTTGTTGATGCTCTTTGAATTATTTCCTTTCTTGTGATTTGTTTGAATGTTGATGTATATATATGGAATGATCTTGAATCACGTTCTTCACTTTGTCACTTTGTCGTTAGACGCTAAGTATGGAAAGTTCTGATATACATCTTAATGCATGTTTCTCACTTGATGATTCTCTTAAATATATTCTTCTATATACATATTCTTCTTCTTCATTGATTGCAAAAGCTTTGTGAAACTTTAAATTCTTCGCGCAAATCTCACTTTACAACAACTTCGTTTTCCCGTTAGACGCTATTTAAAGAAACTTTGTACTTGTTCTCTTTTGCGTCTTTATGTTCTTAAAACACATTTAGAAACCTTTCATGAATAACAATGATTATCATAATCAACATTACAAAGCATGGGTATCACTGAAACAAAATCTTTCAATATCTTTTGAATTATCAAGACCTTCCAATCTCAGATATTAATTCAAAACATATTATCAATATATTCTGGATTTATACTTGGAATAAATCTTAATAAACATAATTTATTTTTAATATATTCCATAAACCATACTTCAAAAAATATTTTACCGTGTGAGATACATGTGTTTTGTTTTATATTCTTCATTGTAAAGCATTCTATACTTGGCTTTAAGCACTGTGTTTTGATATAATCTTAATTTATATGGATTCACATAATCAAAACGAGTTTCGAGAACATTTGATAATTATTCAAACATTTATAGAATAAAAATATTAATCTTGGAAACTTTCCTGTCAAATGATCGTTGTCTGCCATGTTGACTTGATCATCGTCTAACGTGTTCATGGCTTTCAACGTTTAGCATTTGAGTGTAATTTTCTCTAACGTTGTATTGAGCTTGGTCCATTGAGTTCTTCTATAGACATCTTCTAACGAGTTACTTGAATTGACATGCGTTGTGAGACCTTCGTATAACTTTTTCACATTTGAACATCATCTAACGAGTTATTATTGTTGGCCTTGCAAGCCATGAGTAGGAGTTTTGGTTCATTTAATTTTTCATGTTTAGTGAAGATATAATCTATCACTTCTTCATATTGACATTGTCTAGTGCTTTCAGTGAAGTCAAAACTTCTTTGTTTTTTTAGCGCATCATCTGACGAGTTACTTCATCTTTCTTCTTAAAAAGTGTACTTGTGATTTTGTTATGCTTTGCCGATCTAGTAAGTTTTGCACTCTAAATATTGTTGATAGAAATCATAACACATCTTTTTAATTTTATGTTATCATCAAAACATACTTAGAGTCTCTTATCATAAGATTGTCCAATGAGTCAAGGAATCATCTAAAACTAATTGGATCGTCTAGTATCTTAACACTCTTCTACTTTGTGTTTTTCATCCTTCATACATGAAAAACTAATTCTTGAAAGATTAATTCATTAAATCAAGGATAAAAAAAATGTGAATTGAGTTTTGTACCAATTATTTAACGCTCTGAGCTTGTTTTGTCTTGGATTTGTATTTTATGATATTAATTTCCATTTGTGTTTAGAAATCAAATTGGGAATTAATTAAATATTAATTTGATAACTAAAAATATATTAGATCGAATTATATTTTAATTTGATTCATATTTTCTAGTTTAATGACATTTCTTATATTGAATTGATTAAATCAGACACTTAATTGTTCAAAATTGGATATGATTATTTAGAGAATTATGATAAGAGAAATTGTATGGATCTTGAATCTATGAATTGACATTTCATCTTCTTGTATTTCATTTTTCAATTTTGTTTGTTTTCAATCCCTAAACCCCTAAATTAATTTGTACATGAATAATATTAAATATTGAATACAATCAATGTGTCCTCTGAAAATCAATATAAGCTGTGCTCTATATTACAAATTTTTAAAGAAAAAGTATTAATTTTATTTTAAAAAAATATAGTTAATTCGATAAATTTGTGTATATTGTAAAAAGTGAATATAAATTTTTCTCAACTATGGGCATATATACTTTTTCACGTTCAATATTGTCAAGCGTCTAAAGCAATAGGTGAATTGGCTCCATTTCAACTTAATACTTAATATTGTTTAACTTGACCATATACATCTTTATTATTGAAAGTATTTTTCATTGAACTCAAAATTAACACTACAAGGAAAAACATGAAATAGAAACCAATTTTAGATAAAAAAAATAATTAATTGTTATATAATTAAATTAGAGAACATTTTAGAAACTAAAAAAAATTGGTTTCTAAATTAGTTTCTATTATTGTTAAATAGTTTCTAAATTGATATTTAATTAGCTACCAAGGTTTTAACTACTAATTATTTATATTCTAAATTTGGTAGCAAAAACTTTGGTTGCTAATTAGATACCAATTTAGAAAACATTTAACAATAATAGAAACTAATTTAAAAACCATTTTTTTTAATCTTTAAAATGATCTCTAATTTAGTCACTATAGCAACTAATTAGTTTTGATCTATAAAATTGGTTTTTATTTCATAATTTTCTTGTAGTGTAACCATGGATAATAGATTAGTTTAACAACTATTTGCTATTGTTTTTATTAGCTAATCATATATTATTATTATTGAGGTTTAATATTTTCGTAGGTCCATAATTTTGAAATTTATTAATTAGGTATCCACACTAAGAAATTCTCAATCTTCTATAATTTGTTAATTGGATTCTTAAAATAATAATACTGTTTCAATTTTTTATTGCTTCAATCAAGCATAAACTAATTTCAGACACCCAATAACAAAAATTGAAAAAAAAAAATTAAGGATGCAAATCACAAAAGAATGGTTCTAGAAAATTATTAATTTTTAAAAAAAGTTGAAAGATGATAACCCTATTGTTTAATATTGAGATTGATAAACTAGCATTGATTAATCCTTCCTTATAATAGTATTATGTGATGTGATAAAGATGGAGCATTGAATGGTGGGAAAACAGAATATAGTATACGTGGCCCCAAGCCAAGAATTTTCCACACGGTTCTTTTGGGTTTATACTAACCCTGCCCTAGTTCAAACCAAATCATTACCCTCCCTTTTCTCCCTTTCTTCAATTCCTCCAACATGACTCCACAAATTCAATGCTTCATGTATTCTTAGATAATTAAGAAGGTTAGAGAAGATATTAACAAAATTTCCACTAATTTTGATTAAGTAGTCATAAATAAGTGCTAAACTATGAATTAATATTAATAGTGCGATGATATGTATGTGTGTCATGAGTACGTGGATGAGTGTACACACTCTCTGCACTTATGAAGATGTGTGTGTATGTTTTTGTGTGTGATGCGAGGAAAGGAGGGGGTGTGAGTGTGTGTAAGAATGTATGAGTGTGAGTATGTGTGTGTGGATGAGTGTATGAGTGTGTGTTTGTATGTCCGCGTGTTGTGTCTGATAAAGTTTATGTTTGAGATAAATAATAATATAAGTGTTTCAAAAGTTTACATAATACTATTTGTAGATATTTTTAGTATCTTTGTAAAGAATGTTCTCTCATTTGACTACCAAAATGATCTCTCAAAGATTGTCAACATTAGAAGATCTTGAGAAGTGTGTCGAATTTTTTTTATGCAAACAACTTCATTAAAATGAGAGTTTATCATCGTTGCATAGTTCATTCGCTTTGTATGATCTTGACTTTTACTCTATTAAGATAAAAGGAGTTTAACGTAATCTTGATAAGCTATGTTAAGTATCAGAACGTTCCTTCAAAACATTCCTTCAAATAGAAGTATGTATTTAAGTGTTACATGGAGAGAATTCAATAAAATCCTCAACATTTATAAGAACAAATACAATAAAAAAAGACTTCTCTTTGTTTCAAACAACTATCAAAGGATTGCCACAACTCTTTTTTTCACCCCTCTCTATATAAAATATATCTTTGAAGAAGAAAGCCGACGAACTTACAAAGTTATGGACAATTGTAAGTTGAAATCTTAAGATTGCAAGCATAACTCGTTGATAGAGCATTATTATGTTCTTTAGCAACCTAGAAGATTGAACTTCATCTTGTATGTTATAAGACGTAACACCTTTTTTAGTGAACAATCTTGTGGTGCAATCAGATATTTTTCTAACCAACCAAGTGTCTTAGCTAGAGGTGAATATGTTCCAATTAGTTGTTTAGTCAGAAGTGACTACATTTCAAACAATACTTAGTTTTAGCTATGAGTTATTGTATTCCAAACAACACACAATTATTTAGTGAAAAGTGATTGTAATCCTAATAATATTCAATTTTAATTAAGAGTGATTTCATTCCTCGGATTCCAAATAATATTTGATTGTTTAAAAAAAAACATTTCAATTCACTGCACACAATTTACAGGGTTAAACACGTTGCTGAAAAGTTGAAGGTATGAACGACAAATATTTATGAAAAAACTTAAGCAATCATCAAAGAAAGAATATTTTTAAGGTGGTCCATCCTGCATCAGTTGATAGTTAAATGACCTTTCCCCTTTTAAAATCTACCTGCCTCCTCTGGTTTTGACTGTAGCCAAACCAAGACTTTTCAAAAGATTAACGTGGCCTTTAGTTCTTAAGATTACAGATTTTCAACAAAACACCAAGTAGTTAAGGTTTGCCAAAACAAACACGTAACCAAACTTAATTAGAATCACGATGATTTGGATAATTTATTTTTTGTTAACCACGGCACTGAACTGTATCATCATCATCATCATGAAGGGAAGAACATAAATTACAGCGCAAGATTAAAAGAAAAATTGTGTTTTTCTTATTCATGACGCTGCCATATTTCATGGAAAATGTTACAAATCAAGCACTCAAATAATAATAATATGCGACAAGATAGAACCTTTCAGTGGTTCTTGAGATGCAATGGAAAGCTAAAAAATCCCCTTTTTCCAATTTCTTCTATTTCAACGGATATATCCTTCTATTATGCATTCAGAGACTAAGTATGCACGTGTTTGCAAAAGTAGGCGCGTGTGTTTGAGTCTCCAAAGAAGCGTGGTGTGGATGAACAGGTACATGGCAGGGCCATAAATAAAAGTCCATGCTTTTTAATTTGTTATGCAGTATTTTTGTCAGATCTAAAAATAACAGTGGAGATGAAAATGTTGGTAAGGTGGCAATAATGAAAGTTATAATAGAATTAATAAGGAAGAGGAAATAAAGAGCATGGTACCAAACTCAACCGTTTATAATAAGTGGCATGTAATTCTTTTGTAGGTGTCCACATAGTCTTCTCATTGAAGTAAAGTTGGTTGAAGTTGTCCACATTGAGTGAGAAAGTGGCCAACCAGCCCTTCTTTCTCCTTCTCTCATCATCATGCATCATGGAACCATAAGAAAAAAAAATTAATTATAAATCCCACAAAACATAGAAAATTATAAATCCCACAAAAGGTGAAAGGTGGCTTGAGGAAAAGTAACTTCACACAACACAGCCTAAGGGAATTGGATTCTAAGCTCTAGAGAGAGATATATTTGATCCAAGTAGCAAGAATCATGTGGTGCTGGAAAGGGGAGGGAGGCTAGAAAAAGAGGTAGATAGAGGGTACCCTCTTCTTTGCACTGTTCTGTGCCTGTTACACCACTTTTTGGAGTTCTTCTAGCAACCTCTGCCAACACAAACAAGGTATCTTCTCTATGATCCTTGTGTTTTGTGTTTTGTTTTATTAATAGGTTTTGGGGTTGTGCTAAATTTGTTAGTTATTATGGTTATCTTATAAATCTTAAGGGCATGGACTTGTCTGACTCATGATTCTTCCTTTTGCTTCTTAATTTTCATCAACATGGCATTAACTAACCTGGCCTCGGGATCCTCCTGCCATAATCTCCACTATAGAGCCTGTCAGAAGGTTATCTTTTCTCGTTTTTGTTGAAACTGTAGGAGAACAACTCAGTTCCTCTCTGTCATGTTCACAACTTGGTCTTTCTTTCTTCTTCTTCTTCTTCGGAATTGACTAAGCTTTCATTTCACAAATCATGTAGGATTTTCTTTCTACTCAATTTTCCTTGGTGCCTAGAAAAGAATTCTCTTTCCTCTTTTGTTTTGGCGTTTAATTTTGACAATTCCGCTTTCTTTTTGCTTTCATTTTTTTCAGTTCAAAGTTTCGTTCTTTTTCTCACCTTAGATTATACTGATATGAACTCATGTCCTCCTCATATACTCCATACTCTTTCTATGTGTACCTTCAATGATATAGTCATGTACCCTTAGATTGGTGTGTTTGTTTCACGAGTGTCCAGTTAAAAACTATACCGTTTTCTTCTTCTTGCGTCCGCTGCATAAAGGGGCTTTTTCATTTAATTTCGTTCTGGTGGGCTTTACTCTCCATAAATTTCTTCCCTTGGTAAAGGAGAAATATAATATGTACCAAAATTATGATAAGAAAACATGATATTGCCATTCCATATAGATTGCTATATATAGCCTTAGATGATGTTGTCACAGAAGAATGAATTATGCGTGGGTATAGTTGAAATGAATCTCTTTGTTATCTTGTATTCTAGTCCTCGTATGTCTCTTCTCTTTTTTGTTATGAGAATCAAGTTCTTAATTCATCTTATATTTGAAGCTAGCTGAAAATTTTATTAATTCTATAATAGCACCAGCATGCACAGGACGTGATCTTTTGCCTTCATTTTCTGTTTCAGGAAGAGACAGTAATGCTACTGATATGGGAAAGAAGGGGAGTTGGTTTTCTGCAATCAAGAGGGTTTTCACTCACCACTCCAAGGGGAAAGTAAGTAATATAAATGAAATGCTTGATTGAATTTTGTACGCTGTTCTTGCTTGTTGCTATATTTGGCATCTCCAATAGATGACAAAAAGATTAGCCATTTGAGACTGGAATTACAATGAATAATTTGCAGTTAGTGAATTAGGTTCCTCCATGACCACTAATGGATAATTTAATATTTTGCAAAGTGATCTAGGAGGTTGTTTGCCTTTCATTCCAGCATGTTACATCATATTGCTGTTTTATTCATTAAAAGCAAAACTACTTGATGGTGGTTATTTCTTTATTTGAAAGTCAATTTTTGTAGCATGTTTTGTTACCAATATGTCTGACCATCTTGTATAATACAGCCGGATGCAGATAACAAAGGCACAAAAGAAAAGAAGAAAAGTCTAGGAAAAGTAAAGCATGGAGAGACCAATTCATTCATCCCCCTCTTCAGAGAGCCAAGTAGCATTGAGAAAATCTTTGGGGACTTTGAAAGGGAGCAACAACTACTGGGGTTAAGGCCTGCCACTCCTCCTGAGAGACCCAAAACTCCACCTTATGTCCCTCCAAGAGCTCCTTCTCCTAGGCCTCCTTCTCCAAGGGCTCCTTCTCCAAGGCCTCCATCTCCAAGGGCTGCTTCTCCCAGGGCTTCTTCGCCACGAGTTACCAGTACCTCTCCCAAAGCTGCATCTTTCCGGATTTCTCATCACCACAAGGAGGTTGGCTACAGACCAGAACCAACTTTGAGGCACCAGAATGCCTCAGCTACTAAGATCCAGGCTGTTTATAGAGGTTATATGGTAAGCTTTCATGTGTTCTGAATGCCATAACTAGAACTTTGACTTTGTTAATGTGTGTCTCCTTAGGTCTATGTTTATGAATTAAAGTAGATATACTGGTTACAAATAAAATATGAAAATATTTTATCAAAACTTGTTATTGATGCATTCCACCATAACTACAAGTTAGGCTTTGTAAATGTGTATCTCCAAAGCATTTAATACTTTCTCCCTTAAGTAATTAGGATGATGCTGTAAGGGGTAGGTAATGGATGCTTCTCATTTATGCTAGAAAAGCAAAAATACGTAAACAAAAATCACAGAACTCAAGGGTACATGATGAACCCAATGTCTATTATTTCTTTAGGTTCATATCATAAAAATGAGAAATATTAAGTGGAAACTCTATAACATGCTTTCTTTCAAACACATTTCTTACTACTATTTGAAATTTATGGTGACTAGAAAGTGATATGGATCATGTTCCCTACTTAATTAGTCTTGGACAATAATAAAAGATGTGTTGGTAGTATTCCTTGAAAAAATTCATGTTTCTGACAGTGCAGAAGAATAAATAAATAATATAGTTAATTATTCTTCATTTAAATGCACAATATTCACAGTTAAAATGGAATATAAAAGCACATCATGTTGTGTAATTATTTTCTGGCAAAACCAAATTTCGCCATGTCTTTCGTGTCAAGCTTGAAAATTATGTGCATAAATAGGCTGATTACTGTGCTAACTTTGAGAGAATGAATGGGCTAATGAATTAAAATTGAGTCAGCAGTTGCATGAAGAATGCTCCTCCTTGATCCAATAGTTTTAACTGTTTTTTAATTTTATTATGAAAAAAAAAAGATCAACCTTGTGACACGTTATACTTGCAATGCAATGCAGGGAAGGAGGAGTTTTAGAGCACTAAAGGGTCTGGTGAGGCTCCAAGGAGTAGTAAGAGGACAGAATGTGAAGAGGCAGACAGTAAATGCCATGAAGCACATGCAACTGTTAGTGCGAGTTCAATCTCAGATTCAGTCTCGAAGGATCCAGATGTTGGAAAACCAGGCACGATATCAAGCTGAGTTCAAGAATGATAAGGAAGCAGCCAGTATCTTGGGAAAACTCACTGTAAGCCTCTCTAACTTGAGCATGCAATTTTTTTGAGAACATGGGAAAATGGATAAATGCGCGTTGCTTGTGTTGATAAAGAAAAAGTTCAATTGCTAGCTGCTAAGTAACAGGAACTAACTATGGCTTAAGTGTCAAGATCTAGAACTCATGGTTGCTCAACCCATTATAGATGTCAACTACTCTTTGCTAATTTATGCACTTCAATATTAAAAGGCTAAAAATGCCCTTCACTTTGTAGAGTTGCCTTAATGGCAAAGTTGTATTTGATCTCAAAAGTCCTTGCAATCCCTGCAATGTACTTTACCAGCTATTGTTAGGCCTCCTAACACCTTTAAATTTAATGACTAGCTGAGCCATTGGGTGGGTTACACAATTATGCCCTACTTCATTTGTAACCAGGTAAAAATTTTAAAATTGTCAAGTTGTATGTGGCAAATTATAGCTGTTGCATAATTCCTAATCCTAGGAGCAAACAATCTCAAGTTCCAACTTTATCTTTTCAACTATAGAGGTTCATACTCTTCCTTGTGACATCTATCAAGGTAGATATGAAGTTAGTGACTTAGTATGATTTTAATCAATATAACTTGAAAAAATGTGGTGGATTCTAATCTAGTATACCTTTTATTTTAAAATGTGTACTTGCATGTATTTCCAACTGCGTTCATTTTTATGTAAATCAAATCAAGTGATTTTAATAATTTGGATTTTTGGGTGTAGTCTGAAGCAGGTAATGAAGAGTGGGATGATAGCTTACTGACCAAAGAGGAAGTAGAGGCAAGGTTGCAGAGGAAGGTGGAAGCAATCATCAAAAGAGAAAGAGCAATGGCATTTGCATATTCCCATCAGGTACTCATGATGAGAACCTACTACACGTTCCATTTATGCTTTGCTATTTTGATTTCTTTGAAAGTAAAAGGAGAATTAATTCTCCAAACAAAAATGGCATTTTGTGCATTACTTCTATTATTTTCTTTGTCCAATTTTGAATGGGATCACGTATTCTATTAATTGCTTAATTCTTCAAAAGTAGCATTTTAAAAGTAAACGCTTGTTTGGAAACTTCACATTTGAGATGAGAGTTGTAACCATTAGTTTCTTAAAATCACATCCAAGACTTGGAACCAAATACACTTAAGGACAGCATAGTTGACTTTGTGTTTCCTTTGGAATAATAAAATCTCTAAATGTTATAACTTTGTTGACTCTGCCAAACAGCTATGGAAAGCCACTCCAAAATCAAGTCACACCCCAGTGACAGATGCACGATCAGGTGGATTTCCTTGGTGGTGGAACTGGTTGGAAAGACAAGCACCTGCAGCAGCAGCAACTCCACAAGAAAGACAAGTGCTGAAGAATTTTCAACTCACACCTCCAAGACCATACTCAGAGCAAAAGACTAGTCCAAGACCCGGATCCAGCACTCAAAGACAACAGCAGTCTCATTTTGCCTTTGATAACATGGACACTCCCACACCAAAGTCCACAAAATCAACCATAGTGACATCTTCAAAACCGGTACGAACACCTCCATATAGAACTCCTCAGGCAAACAGTTCAGGCTCTGGGTCTAAATATCTGAGACCAAGGGGTGTGGGAGCCAATATATCTTTTGATGTGCCACTGAAGGATGATGACAGTCTCACAAGCTGCCCACCATTTTCAGTGCCAAACTACATGGCTCCAACCCTCTCTGCCAAGGCCAAAGTACGTGCTAGTAGTAATCCTAGAGAAAGGCTTGGTGGGACTCCAACAAGTACTGATTCAAAGAGGAGACTCTCATTCCCATTGTCACAAGGAATAGGGTCTTTCAAGTGGTCTAAAGGGTTCTCAAGCAAGGATCAAAGGGTGCCAGATAAATTTCAGCCACTTGAATCTATAGGGAACGTGAGTGTGGATTCAACAGTGTCTTTGCCCGCAAGGGTGGGAAGAAAGCCGTTTACAAGATTTGTGTGATTTTTTTTTGTTTTATTCTTTTTTAACCATTTTATTTTGTCCATGTTGGTGGTGTTATCAGTTACATTATGATTATGATTTGAGTGTATTGGTGATAGTTTGATGACAGGTATACCCGTTGTAAACTAATAAAAACATAGGAAACCGTGGTTTGGTAACTTTAAATTTTCTTTTCTGGTTTCTCTTTTGTTGGGTGCAGCTGAAATCAAACTACAAAGAGACTATAATTAAATACTATTAACAAAAAAACAGGTTTAGAGCATCTGCAAGAAGAGGCTGATTGAAGATCCAACGGACGAGAAGCAATCCTATTTGAAACTCTCCTCGCTAGCATTCAATTTCTTGGACCTAGAATTTCATCTACTTCTTTCAATTTATTTGTATCAAGCATTCCTAACTGATGATGAATACAAAAAGTCATATGAGTCTTCTTTTTTATCCATGTAGGAATTTAACATGTGTGTCAGACTTACATTAACTCATACATTTTGTTCAACTCACTGAACTAGACTCTTGATATAAATGTCCATTTATATGCAAACTTGCATGTTGATCTATTCAAAGACATTAATATATTCCAATTTTTATTTGTTTTTTTTAGTATAATAATATTAATGGAAAAGATAATGTTGGAACATCATTGGTAGAAGCCAAAAGCACCTCTTGGGAGAAATAGATGCAGCCAAATCGTATTAGGTAAGCAACAGAGATAAAAGATGCTAATACATGTGGAGACACATTAACAGTGTTCACATGGGCTAAGGAAAAATTTCAACAAAGTGGTTCAAGTCTCTGCAGTGAAAGACAATGAGTGATAAGTCTGGACCACTGTGGACAGTCCTGAAGCGGTTAACTAGACAGGATTCAGATTCGATATCAAGAAAGGTTGTGAAGTGCTGAATCATAAGGTTCATAGCAAAGGTGGTTTGCGTAATAAAAGGAGGCAGGGACAACAATTTTTAAAAAGAGAAGATTAACAAACCCTCCAAAAACTCAAGAACGAATTACATTTGACAATCTCTGCAGTGCAGAAAGTCCCTTTATCATTTCCCTTAAGAGCTGCAGTAGCACAAAAGAATCCAGAAGCTGATAAAGAGTTGCTGGATGCTATAAAACAGATTCCAAAGTATGAAATTAAATGCTTTATTGGATCTTGGAACGTCTATAGATGTAATGTGATCAATAGTTTACAAAGCACTTAATCTGGGAGATTTAAAACCCACAAATGTGATAGTACAACTTGCAAACAAAAGCAGTGCTCAACCTTTGAAGATGTCTTGTAGAAGGTTAACTAGTTGATTTTTCCAGCTGATTTTTACATTCTGGATATGCAAGAAGAAAGCTCCACACAAAGTCAACACTAATTCTAGGAAGAGTATTCTTAGTGACTGCGAAAATGAAGATCGATGTTTACAGAGGCACAATATCTTTAGAATTTGGGGATGATTTAATTCAGTCCAGTGAAAAAATATTGATTATGATGAAGCCGGTTGCACTTGAGATGATTATTCATGTGTTGTATGAACAAAAATTAATGTTGTTTTAAATATCAATCCTAATCATCTGATAACTTTCCATCATCAGAAACCCATATAATCTTTTGAGATTGAACAAATATAAAAGTCAAACACTATTATTTAGGTGAATTCATCATAAAAGAAAAATGATGGTTTGACACCCATTACTCCACTTTACATCCCACTAAATATTAATATTTTAATTATTTTTAATTTTAAAAATTATTTTAACATTTTATATTTTGTCTAATATTTCAGACATTTTCTTCGCAAAATGAGTCCCCTTTAGAGCAGCTTGGGATCTTTTCGTTTCAGTTTTGGTTGTGAAGAAAAAGGATGAGAGAGAAAAGGTTTGGGGTGCTGACAGTGATAATGGGGGTTGGAGAGAAAAAGAGTGAAAGTGGGCTAAGAGGTGCAGTGAGTAAGAATATGGGTGTGAGATGGAAAATAGTTAAGGTGGGCTAAGAGGGACAATAATGAAGGTGGGCTGAGAGGTAAAAAAGAAAAATAGAGGTGTGAAGAAGGTAAAAAAGTTCTCCTCAACATTGCATGCAAGGATTACTCCTTTCCTGTACCAACTACATCATATCTAGCAACACATAAAGCTTTGTCAAATCACGATTTTTCATTAAAAAGTTACATATAACTTTTTAAAAATTAACTTTTAATTATCAAAATACAATTTAAATAAACTATAAGAAATTATACTTAATTTATGTAACTACATTTTACATTATATAAAATTGTAGAATTTGAAAATATAATAAAGATTTTAAAGATATTTAAATAATGATTATTTAATTTTAATATTTTAATAAAAGCAATCATTTAAATTTCTGTGTCCCAAATCCCAATGATTATAAATATAATACTAAAATAATATGTTAAATAAAAGATATTATATAAATTAGTATTAACAAAATTATACAGTATTTATAGTTTATTTATATAAGTTACTTTCTCTTAAAATTATATAAATTTTATAAAACTAATATTATGATTGTTTTATATATTAAATAATAAAATTTTAATTTTAAATATTTTATTACCAATATAATTTAGCTCTACGTGTCAAAATATATAATTACTCTATCTTATTAAATTTAATTCGCCTTTTTTTATATATACTACAACGAAACAAGTTAACGGTTTCATATTAAATTAGCATAATAAATAATAAGTTATGATAAAATAAAATAATTATTCTATCCTATTTCCATTTTGAAAGGAAAAAAAAAATTGAGAGACTATAAGGTGATTTTCACTAAAGATGAATGCAAATTCAAATTTGCATCTTAGGTCAAATAGATTTTTTTAGATCATAAATGTTAACCATTCAAAATTGTGTAACCGTCCAATAAAAATCTTGGCAAATAAGTTTATTCCCAATGAAACGTGTTATTATAATATTATTATAATAAAAACATTGCTTTGAATTTAGTATAATGTTTTTCATGCGCTACTAATTAACTTTATATAAATTAATGTCACTTTTTTCTTTTTCTTCTTCATTAAAAGTAATGCCCACCACATCACTTGTGTTTTATAATGACTATATTGACACGTCATTAAAACAGTGACAACATATCATAAAGTTTTTTGCACTATTAACAAATTATGAATTAGTATAAGGCATATTTTCCAAAGCAAGTATTACGAAGCTATAAAAAAGTGAATATTAGAAAAACTAATAATATTACCATTATAATATATGGTTGAATAAATGTGTAAAAAGAATATCATAATTAACTTTAAAGTCAAAGTTATAAATATATTTTGAGTATAATTTTTAAAAAATAATACAAAATCTCTACTTCAATATTTTTTTTATAAAACTCAATTAACTAATTTATTGCAATTAAAGAAATTACTCACGAGAAAAAAAATTAAAGAAATAAGATTGTCTATTATTTTGTCCAAACCTCTGCAGAGGAATTCAAAATTTCATAATGATATTTTTATTCATGTGCTCTTTTAGAAGATGTTTATGAATAGAATGATTTGCTACAAAGAAAAAAGAACTTGTTGCCTCCTGAAAATTCCGGTCTTTTAGAAGGATTCTTTTGTCTCAAATTTGCAACTAATGTAACAAGTCTTAAATTAGTTGATGCCAAACAAGTTACTTGTAAGTATGTTTCTCAATATTGAGTTTTGCAAAATTGTTTTGGATCTCTTTCGGGTGAACAAGAGACCCAAGAGTCATGTCCGACCATCTTGCTTGCAGATACAGTTGAATTTACACCGATTGCTATTTTCTTAAAAAAAAAAATTGGTCTCTAAGTTCTAGATTGAAAAGATGGAAAATGAAGAACCATTGAGTGAAAACGATGAATTAGTTCAAACCTCTCATGAGACCGAGACGTCCTCCTACAATTGGAGTGAAATTCAATAAAATTACCTCCAAAACAGGTTAACCCAATAAAAAGTAATGATAGTGACCTGCAATGATATCGTAAGATTTTATTAATTTTGTTGAATGCAAATGAGAGTTCATTTGATTGAATTTTTTAGATATTGTTGTGTTTTTTTTTAATCTTTTTTTGGAGCTACACATTAAAGAATGTTTCATTATTTATCTTTTTGTCTTTATTTTTTTTATTTAAACTATCGTAGGTACTTAGATTGATTTTTGTTTTTTTTGAATGAGTTTATCTATTTTTTTTTTAGTTTTATGTATCATTCATGTGTGATGTATGGGACTTAACATGAATTTTATTAAAAAAAATATGTGAATTTAGTTTATAGTATTAAATTTCTGTTATCCTTAATAAAACTTTATAAATATTAATGGCTAGTGTTCAAATTGCTAACTTGTCAATACAATTTGTTAAGGTACTTTTGTAGAACAATTAATACGTATGAAATATCTTGAATCAATTCTACAAAAATCACATAGCACAGCATTTAATCTTACAGAAAAAATAGAGAAAGAATACCCAAAATAATGGGTCTACCTAACCTTAGAGTATTTTTATATTAATCTAGAAACATAATAAAAAAATTATAAAATATTTATCACCGTCTCAATAATTTTTAACATTGATTACCACATGCCATAGTAATTGTGTTATCATTACTCATCCCATGAGTAGTTAGATAAACAATTATTTTTTAATAAAAATATTTATAAAAATATGTATTTTTTCTAAACTAAAATTAGTTGATGCAAAAGTTAATTTTATAATTTTTTGTTTTAAAATTGTGTATAGTTAATTTTAGTTTATATATTTATAGGGAAAGGTAAAATGGTGTAGATGGTAGTTATGATTTGACGTATAATTATTGATGTGTTTCTTCCTTAAATAAATGTAAATGTTTTATAAGATTTCTTATTATCATTCAGTTATTAACTAATTTATTGGAAATATTTTTTCATATTTCAAAATATTATGAAATATTATTATGACTCACTATTATATATTTAAATAATATTTTTATCCAATCAGTTGATATTAGTTCGTCCGATCCGACCGATACAATTAAAAAAAATAGCTTTTGTTTTTGTTTTTTTAAAATTTGGAGGTGAGAAGTGATTTGCATGCATTGGTGAAATGTGTATATAATGTGTTGGGTATTGCTAAATAGAGAGTTCCTAGGAGTTGTAGGTAGATTGGTAGGAAGAGTGATGATTTTGAAGTTTGAAGAACATTGATGTTAACGAAAGGCCAAATAATTAATGCATAGCTTGACTCTGCCCAACACCTTTTTCTCTCACCCATCACACATCAACTATTTTTCCTCAAGTGGGACCCATCCGAAAGAGTGCCTATTTTTCACATCATATTTCACTCTCAAATTACTTCTTCTAACACTTATTGTAAAACTACTTCTTTACGAATTTAAATACTAAGAATACGAATTTCCTCAAAATAATATATTACACTATACATCCCGAAACTAAAGAAAATAAAAATCATTCTAAAATAACTAAATTCTACTTTTTCGAACCTCTTTCCTGTCACATGAAATATAATTTCTTTTCATAATTATCATATCAATTTACATCACACACAAACTAATTATTTAAACAACCATAATGATATATAATACAGCATATGTATATTTAGATCACAAATCACGTTTTTCTAGAAGTTATACTTGAATTTCTTCTATGTTAAGGAACAATTAGTTGCAAGTATACACATTTGTTGATCACCTTAAATTTTGATTATAATAAATAATATATATATATATATATATAAATATAAATATAAAGACAACCATCAAACAATCAAAGAATACAAAATGTCAGAAATTTCATAAGTAATTATCAACAACTTAAGTTTCAACGTCATACAAAATTAAATGTGAAATAATGATTAAGAATGGAAGCAAGACAACTTAAGTTTTGACATCAAACAAAATTAAATGTCAAATAATAACTAAGAATAATAGAAGCATGAATTGTAAGATGATTAAGATATTGGAAAACGATTTTAATAGTATACTAGACGTCCAAGAAAATCATCTATAAGTTTGAAATATTAGATTCATTAACTTTAAACATGATCTTAACATGTGTACAACCTACTTCTTAAATAATGTATAATCATTTTAGTACGGTCAATACGATCAACGTAATTGCTTAAATAAAATATGTCCTTTTACTCGATAAAAAAAAGTATAACTGTGAATTGTCAACCAAAAGTCAAACATACATTTTAAAAAACTTTAACACCAAGGATAACACACAAGTACTAAGCCACATCTTTTTTTGGAATGCCTATAAATTGAGACTCATTATGCACATGAAAACTTGATGGAACATTCATGAAAAACTCATACATGCAAACAAAATTTCCAATTAAGATATCAGATGGTAAGTGTTTCATCTGATAAACTTACACATACACAAAATTGAATTGAGCATATTTGTTGCAACAAATTGACTTAATGAAATGTATTTTCTAAACGATTTTCAACTAGTTACATTTGATGAAATACAAATTATGTAACCTCAACACTTTATAACCTATTTGGTTAAGCAGACATATTTGGAAATTTATTTTAAATGCAACCCTTTTGTCTGAGAGGTGACATTAGACACAATTTTTACAACTCAATTGAATCACTTGATTAATGTATTTTTTAATTAATTTGAAAAGTGAGCAAATCAAAGTTATTGTGTTTGACCAACCACTTATTTAAATACTTTCTCTAAAACCACTTTCAAGAAAACATATTTAGTACGTAATCTCACACTAACTCTCCTTCTTGCATAATAATAGATGATGATAACATATAATGTAAACAAGATAAGAAAGAGAGAAAATATACACATTCATTTATATTAGTTTGTCTGTCGCAACATACTACATCAAATTATTGACCAACAAGCCAAATTCAATTAAGTAGACTACTACTGCGAAGTTCACTCGAGTATTCTTTGGACTCGTAATCACTCATAGCTAATCCATTGAGTATTCTTGACACAAGTCACTCCTGACTCAACTAAGTATTTGATGGGGTGATTTCTCAACAAGTGGACCAAGTCAACTGTAGTACAATTGATAAGAAGGGTTGTCGTATCCACAAGAACTAGTTGTTGGACATCTTAGGATATTTGTCCAATTAGTGTTTGATGAAGTCTAGCTTAGTTTTGTCTTGTGCCTACATTTTATCTTTTTCAAAATGAGATGATTGATCCAAGATAAAAATTTTAAAATTGTTAAAATGCTTTTGAAAATGGTTTATGGAAGTTAAATTTTTTCTTTGTAAATATCTTTTGGTAAGTTACTTACAAATGCATTGTTTTTCAAGTTCACTTATCCTTATTGCCAAACCAAGTTAACTCTTTAATCATGGTTATTTAGAACAACAAACTATCATAATCAATTTCTTAACTTACAATAGCTCGCTTCTGCATTAAGATGGATCAGTTCAATAAAAACATTCAATTTCATTCCCAGACATTGAATTATTTGGATAATTTGAAAGAGTTAAAAAAAATGAAAGTGTTTCGCAACATCATTCAAGTTCTATAGGCAAGAGCGGTGATTTCTTGCATATTAAGCATTAAGCATAAAATAAAATTAAAGGAACTAAAATGAAAAGGCATTCATAAATAACAAAGTTCATACATTGCTCTTCAATCACAAAAATAGGACTTTATCTACACATGATGAAGTTTACAAGAAAAACTAATGAATGAATAACTAACAACTAGAGACATTAAGTCTTAGAAGTTGCATACCCACTAAGATTGTTTCTTTTACGCCTTCTTCCCTGTTTATAAAGTTGAGTGGTAAATTAATAATTATTCTTGAGATAAGAAAATTGATTTAAGCTCTCTATTACTCCAAAATTCATTCATCACCTAAACAATCATCATTCTCCTATTGCTCAAAGCTCGTACTAATGCTTTATTCATTAAATCTATCTCCAACCTTTCTTTAATAAATTTACATAATTATCTTTATCTCTAACTTTACTTTAATTAATTATTATTATTTACTCTATCGTTATACAAATTCCAAATTCTTCTTTTAATCTTTATTCTTATTTGACTTTTAAAACATTGTCTTTATTTTTGTTTTTAAACAATAAAATCCTATAATTCATTTTCCGAATTAAATAATTATATAGCTTAATAAATAATAAATAAATACTTTATGTGATTTAAATAATAAGTTAAAGTAGGTACCTAGGGTTCTGTCCATTTATTATATACAGCAATTTGGTATGTTTACTGAACAACCGTCAACTAGATTTTTCACTTGGTACTTAGGAATATATTTCACAATACAACAAATTACTTCTCAAGCTCTAATCTTAAAGAGAATTTAGAAAATATACTTTTAAATTATTTCTATTAAATAAATAATAAATATTTATAACCTATAGATGCTCTATTCTTTATCTATTTTAAATTATATTAACTATATCTCTAAAGAATATTCCAGGTCTTACAAAAGCCTGGACACATGTGTTGCTATTAATTATGATAAAGTGAATACTATTTATGTTTCCTTTTTCACTATAATTTAAAAAAAAATTATTTTTCACTCTAATATACTATATATATATTATTGATATTTAAAATTTGTAAAGTATAAAGTATAACCTTTAACAACACATAAAAAGATATGGAAGGAGTAATTATTCTTATAAACAGTATTTATTGTTATGCTCCCTCTATCCAAAAGCGAATCAGCAAAAAAAAAAATTGTTATTCCCTCTCAATTCCTTTTTAATGATTAGACTTTTAAAATATTTTTATTTCTATTTAATTTTCATTTTTAAATTCAATACAATACTAATTATTCTTTTATCCATTTATATTCTTGTTTTTCATATAATTTTTAATATATATATACACATATTTACATAAAAAAGTAAAATAAAAAAATCTTATAACTATTTTATTAAGATTAACAAAATTTATTACTTTCTTACTTTTTCTAAATAAACCTTAAACAACCTTAAAAAGAGACAAAGTAAATATTTTATTACATTTTTTTCACTATTTTTCTTATTAAAAATCTTAAATGTGTGAAATTTCATCAAGTTTATACAGTAAGCAAAAAAAATGTTCATGTTAATTATAAATGCTAGTTACGTTTATTTAATTTTCATTTTATCAAAAAAATATTTTAAATTATTATTAACCATGTTTATTAGAGATTATTTTTGAGTTTAAATTTAAGGATATTTTAAAAATATTAAAATTAAATGTTATTGAATTAATTTAAACTAGTTTATATTTGAAATGATTAAACATGTTTTTTTAATGTTTATATTTGCGTTTAGAGGGAGTATTATTTTTCTTGCTTCAAAAGGAAATATTTTTCTGATGCATTAATATTTACAAGTTAAATATAAAAATAATTGAATATGACATCATATTCCGTGTCAAAATTCAAATATTGAAATAATAAAATTGATTTTAAAAGTTTAATGAATCTGGTTGCAACATTTATATTATAAGACTTTTTTTTTCCTAGGTGTTGTACCATCAACATTGTGTGTGATAAGACATTTTGCAGTTGAGGTGCAATACAATCAAATACCAAAATATTTTAAGAGCTTAATAAACTAATTAATACATATTAATTGTTATACTAACAGTTTTCATAATACAAGGATAAGGTATTGTTAATCTCAGTTTATTTTTGCTGATCTGAAAGTTTATTTTACAGCAGTAGTTAACCTAATACAACAAAACTTTCAGCTAACTTATATTGTTTAATTAATTATAAATTAAATCAAATACTTAAATATATTTTCCATCCTTATAATACATGTTTAATGCTTTTAGTTTTTTTAGTTTTTGTCTTTAAAAAAATTATTTTACTGTTTAGAGTCCTATGTCAATTATTTATTGGAAAACAAGTATGGTGTTCTTAAATAATCAAATATCCGTAAAAGGACCAGTATCAAGACATTCTAATTTTATAATTTTTGTAGAAATATTGTCAATAATAATATAAGAATTATTATTTTTATATAAAGTATTAGCATAAAACAAGTATATTACAGTATATTAAGTGATATGATTACTACTAGGTCAATAAAACGAGATAAATAACAAATAATTAAATTTTTTAAAAAGTATGTCAAAAAAAATTAAAGAAATAGAAATGTATTTTTTTTTATAAATTTTGCAAAGTATAAAAAACTAAAATTATAATTAAGCTAAAAAAAATTAAGAATTTATGTTGCGGTACTCAAAGACACTATTTTTTTTTCCATGTTTTAAGATTTTAGTAAGACTAATCTGACTGAATTAAAAGATAAGTACATTCTAATCAAACATTGATATTCTCCTAAAATTTTAATTTTGGATTCAACTCATTAACTAATTCTTAACTCTTTAATAGCTAAGAAGCTATTATAATAAAAAAATTATTAACTATATTCCTTTCCCCGAATATAATTCAGGAAGGTTAGTAACTAAAAAAAATGTGTGGAATTTATTAAATAAAAACTGGACCAATAAAATTGATATTTTTCAATATATTTCAATTAATAATATAAAATTTAAAAAATAATATACTAAAGATATTATTAATTGTTTTTACTAACATAGTGTGCAAACATGATTTGTATCAAACCCCACGTGGACGTCCAAATTTGTTCAGTAAAAACCTAGAAAGAATATTCTGTTTATGAGAAGTTGCTTATCTAACATTTTTTTGGGACCTTGCTCCTCTTTTGAAAGAAAAACTGATTTGTTTTAACTTTACCTTTAAAACTCATTGTTTGTTAGATAGAATTAGTTAAAGAGGGAGAGAAAGGGTAAAAGGGTAATTAGAAGGGAGGAAGAGAAAAAAGACGAATGTATCCCTGAATTGATCTGCCTGAAGGATCCATTAAGTGGTTGTCCTCCTTCTTGCCCCTTTCACTCGCTACTTTCCTCCTTTGCTGCCTCACATCACTCTTCTTCTTCTCTTTGCTTCATTCGTTGCTGCTTCGTTCTTCTCACACAATTTCTGAGTAATCTTCATCTTCATCTTCCAACAAGAATGGCTCTCAGACTCAATCCTCTTCCGACCCAATCCTTCGCCCTTCCTCAGATGGCCAGCCTCAGATCTCCCAAGTTCCGCATGGCTTCTACTCTCCGCTCCGGTTCCAAGTCAGTTCTCCAACTCTCAGATCTTCTTCTCTTAACTCAAATCATGCATTCCTCCTTCTTTTCACTTCCTTCATTTCGCTCTTTCTTTTTCTTCTCTGCTTTTCCTATCTCTATAATGCCTCAAACCAAACCTAACACACCTTCTATTGTTTTTTCATCTTTCTTTTCTAATTCCACCTTTTCATATTCATTATTCGTTGCCCCCATTCCCCATGTTTCGTTTCCTACTCTCATGCTTGTGCTGCTTCCATTTCATTCAACACGGCTTCGTCAGGATTGGAAATGGATTCTTATTTCGTGCAGAACTTTGTTTCGGCCTACCACAATACCCACCACTTTTGATCTATTTCTGTCTCGTCATATGATTCTGTTGTTACCCGTTCCTGATTTTTTTTTTTTTTTTTTTTTGGTTTAAGAAAAAAATTGCATGGTTCTTCTTCTGTTAAACCATTTTGCACTTATTTTTTTTGCCTTCCCTGTCGGAATTGTTAACTTTCGTTTATTGTTTTGTAAGGGAAGTACGATTACTAAATTTTTGGGTTCGTTAATTGTTGGGATTTTTCTTTTTTCTTTTTCTTCAGTTTCGAGTTGAGTATGTGTAAACTCAACCACGGATAGTGGAGCTTGTTGTGTCTTCGTTACCTTCTGCTTGATTTGATATGTGGTCTCTGCTCTTTAGCCTTTACTTTATGCGTATGTTAGTTTGATTGATGATTGTTGCCAATATGATTCTCTTGTTGGGGGTGAATTGAAAAGTGTGGTAACAGTTCGAAATTGTTAATGGCTGCTCCAAAACTTTGTGTTGCCGGTTGGTTGGGTTTTTTGGACGAAAATTTGAATAGCCTTGGTATGATGTAGGCACGTTCGGTGAAACTGTCCATTTATGACTTTGTTTGGTGTTTGTGTTGATCGTGATGCATGTGCGCTTCATATTGTGAGCCATGCACATGCTAGGTGTGGGTACTAATTGGGTATGCTCAGGTACATAACAGGTGATGCATAATAATGTTTTTAAACAAAAAAATGGGTGTCCAATGCGGCCACTGCAGTGATGTGATCATGTGACTAGATTTAACTCGGGCATCAACTGGTCCTACTTTATTTGCCAAAATTGAACCTTTTTCCCCAAATTGAAGTTACGATCCCCACCATTCATCCTTACTCTAGACCTGTTAATTGTGAGTGTAGTGTCTCCATTTTGTTGCATAGACATGGGCATCTGTCTTGATGCATCGAAACTGATTTACTGTTTGTAGGACACTTTGCAAACTGCCCATTCTGTAAAATAGTCATTTTTATTCTATTGGATATTGATGTCCATGAAATGATATAGGCCTGTATATGTGCGGGTTGTATACGATTGTGGTTGTTATTAACGATACTGTTCACTTTGGAGATCAAATTTACCAGCATGATCATTTCAGAAGTTGCTGTATTATTTCTCTAAAAGTCATTTGAATTTTTGTAGAGAGGTTGAAAATATTAAGAAGCCTTTCACGCCTCCGAGAGAAGTGCATGTTCAAGTAACCCATTCTATGCCTCCCCAGAAGATTGAGATTTTCAAATCGTTGGAGGATTGGGCTGACCAGAACATCTTGACTCTTCTTAAACCTGTAGAAAAATGTTGGCAACCACAGGATTTTTTACCAGATCCTTCTGCAGATGGATTTGACGAGCAAGTGAAGGAACTGAGAGAGAGAGCAAAGGAGCTTCCAGATGATTACTTTGTTGTTCTGGTTGGAGACATGATCACAGAGGAAGCCCTTCCTACTTACCAAACAATGTTAAATACATTGGATGGAGTTCGTGATGAAACAGGCGCTAGCCTTACTTCCTGGGCAGTCTGGACAAGGGCATGGACTGCTGAAGAAAATCGACATGGTGATCTTCTTAACAAGTATCTTTACTTATGTGGACGAGTTGACATGAGACAAATTGAGAAGACAATTCAGTACCTGATTGGATCTGGAATGGTAAGATCTTATACATCTTCCGTAGTCTATCATGGCCTTCAGCGATTGTAGTTCTCATAATGAAACATACTCATACTTGCCGTTTAACAGATACTACTGTTGGGCGGGGGGTTGCCGGTTGAATAAGTGCCTGAAATATAAATTTTATTATCTAATGCATCCAGATGTATTAATGTCTTTCTGTCTGCAAAAATCATAACACGAATGCCTTTGAACTATCATATGATCTACCTTGTCAAAATCAATGTTTAGATTAATAGAGTAGGATTCAACTTTCTTGAAATTCCTCATGAGCTTGTTTGGATAAATTTTTCTACTAGTACTTTTAGGAGTAGAAAAAATGAATAAGTTTCTCTATAAGCCAAAATTAGCTTATGCATAAGTTAAAAAATCATCTTTTAGAGAAGCTAATAGTAGAGTAGATAACTTCTACATAATAACTAATGCATAAGCTATTTTTTAGCTATGAAGAAACGCATTTTATTTTATTTTTCTTATAGAAATGTTTGTGAAGAAGTTTATGCAAGCAGATCGTACATGACATACAGCATTATGTTGCTCTGAGGTCATAAAACTAATTGACTTTTCATAGCTTCGCTTCTCACTTTTCTAGTATTGTCCTTCCTTGACTGATTGATATTGATGGATAGGATCCTCGCACTGAGAACAGTCCCTACCTTGGTTTCATTTACACTTCATTTCAAGAGCGGGCAACCTTCATATCCCATGGAAACACAGCCAGGCTTGCTAAGGAGCATGGTGATATAAAGTTGGCCCAGATCTGCGGCATGATTGCCTCGGATGAGAAACGCCATGAGACTGCATACACAAAGATAGTGGAAAAGCTGTTTGAGGTTGATCCTGATGGAACTGTTATGGCGTTTGCAGACATGATGAGGAAGAAAATTGCCATGCCAGCACACCTTATGTATGATGGCCATGA
>Ga0123342_1002099_pt1 | contig 33403 bp, 17 predicted proteins | sample Turbeawhitnodule_FD_89960 | JGI IMG/M metagenome (GOLD analysis project Ga0123342, IMG submission 89960) | Root nodule microbial communities of legume samples collected from Mexico - Turtle bean Mexico white nodule | ecosystem: Host-associated > Plants > Roots > Nodule | place: Mexico: Nepantla... | reverse complement strand
TTCCTCTTGGCGATGCTGGCACTTGGCGTCTCTCCACCTAGGCGACGCCTTGCGTTGACTTTGACTCTCCAGTCGTTGACTTTGACCTTGACTTAGTCAACGCCCGGATACGGGACGGTACAGTGTTTACCAATTTAGGACAATAATATGTCAGTTAAGTAAGTGCGTTGGGTTAAATTTCTGAAATATATTAGATGGTGGATAATTTAAAATTTAATTTTTTAATCGCTATAACTGCACTTAATCGAAAACACTCGGGGAAAAAATAATACTAATTTACAATATATGTAGCTATGAATATTTATATTTTTATTATTATTTTACTAGTACATATTTTCTATTTTTATCATTTATATATATTTATATTTACTATTAAAATTTAATTAAATAAATATTAATATAAACTAAAAAACACATAAATTATCTAAGTGATATATTGTGAAAAAACATAGTCAACATAATAGTTTTATATACAAATGTCATGTAATATGGTAAATTTACAAACATAATGTAATTTACAAATATCATGCAATATAGTAAATTTACAAATGTCATGCAATTTACATAGCAAACAATAGTTAGTCATGAATTTGGTGTCTTAAAAAGTTTAATAATAAAATATAAATTTGATATAATATATATATATATATATATAATTAAAAATACATTTAATTTAATATATATATATATATATGACTTTTTCATACGTTCTTTTATTTCATTTTCATATAAAATAAAATATATAAAAAAAGTATTTTTCTAATGTATAAAATTGTCATTTTAAAAATATTTTCTTATAGTAATTTTTATTTAATATTTTTCTCATGTTCTTTATAATATAATACAAATATGAATTATCTATATATAATATAATTAAAAATACATCTAATTTAATATATATATATATGACTTTTTTTATTAAAACTTAGTATATAATTAAAATATCCGTTTTTAAAATTTATATAATAAATAGAACATGTGAATAAATAATATATTTATATATATAAGATTTTTTTTATTTAAATAATAGAATGATCAATTAATTTAAAATTTAATTTATATCTATTTTTTTATTGTAGTACTTTTAGTTTCTATTAAATAGCTTACATGATTTTTTTTTCAATATTATTTTAAAATGGATAAATAAATTTTACGAAATTATAAAGTAAAAATTAAATAAATTTTAATTATCAAAGTATATTATTTACAATACACAAATATCAAATTTATTTTTATAAAATAAAATAAGAAAATGAATTATTTTATCAATTTTGGAATAACATTATTACAAGAGGAAACATTGACATTAAAGCTTCATAGGAAGACTAGACTTAGGAGTGATTCCATGTAGGTTAACAACAAAGCATGCTATATTCTTATATTTGTTTTGTCTGAAAATAAATATAAGAAAGTTTGTTGGTTGAAGACAACTAAGGAGATATATGACACTTAGTAAACTATAAGGGAAATGAGATGTACATTTAAGGAATGTTGTCACTTTAACATGTCAATATGAGTATTTCACCATGAAGGATGGTGAATCTATTGGACGAATGCAAATTCTTTTAAATGGTATAAACGTTCTAGGGAAGTGCTTTTCAAAATCCCAAATAAAGTTAAAGTTACTTGATAGCTTGTCTAAAGTTATTCACGAAGTTTGAGACCTAAAGAAGTTTATGAATGATGAGCTTTTGTAATCGTAAGAGTTCATGAAGAGCATCTCCAAAAACTGAGACCAAAAAGAGACCTCGACAACATTTGACAAAAGTCTCCATCAAAGCACCTATAGAGAAAACATAGAGAAACTATAACACTTAAGGCTTTAGAAAAAGAGAATAATATTTTTGGAGTTAATATCACCAATCTCAATGAAGTTTAAGCACATGCTTAAGAAAAAAAAAGAACAAAATGAAATATTTGCCAAAAATAATGAAGACTTCATCAAGAAGAATAAAGATGAAGAAAGGCAAGAAGTTATCTGTTATGAATGCACAAAATACTATGACACATGAGGATAGAATGCCCTAAGCTCAAGAAAAAACCAAGAATTAAAAATAAGATTTCGATGGCTACATGGGAAGATTACTCAAAATCTTATTGAAGGTTAGATGTTGAGTAAACCAATCTTTGTATTATGGTATACGCTAAAAATGAGGTACATATTAGTCCTGATCTTTCTTTAGAAACATCATTTTACTCATCCCTCTCATCATTTAATGAAGAGGAAGAAGAAGATCTCTCCTACAAAGATCATCTCAATAGTCATTACAACATCTTTAAGCACTATTTTCAGCCCAAACAAAATATAAAGATTTATTCATTCAAAATCAAAAAGCTAAAAAAGGATCCATTATCAACTAAAAAAAAGATGTCTTGCTTATAACCGATGTATGAAGTAGATGTAAAGAAAACAAAATCTCTTTAAAGAAAATTATAATGTTGTAAACATGACTTTACAGATTTTGTTGAGAGCTCCAAAGCTCTAAATCTTCTTTTCTCAAATGCTAAACATATATCTAACAAGTATGGTTTAGGGTATGACCTAAGGAGTAAAAGTTTGTTAAGAAAAACACTAAGGCTAATTTCCATCATTGTGGTAAATATGAACACCCCAGTATCAAATGTAAACACTCCACCTAAGACTATTAAGAAAGGACCCAAGAGAATTTAGGTACCAAAAGAACTTATAATTCTTATTGCATGTGTGTTTTCTAGAAAGAGGTCAAGGACTAAGTTGGTTTTTGAATAGTGTATGCTTGTGACAAATTAAAAACACAAAGATTACATTCCTAACTTAAAGCAACATGACAAAGGCAAAGTAGCCTTTGGAGTCATCAAAACAAGAAAAATCTCTAAATTTGGGTACTATAGGTATGTTTGTTTTCCCTTGTCTCTATTAAAAACATGCTTTTTGATGAAGGACTCAATTATAATGAATTATACTTGAAAATTTTGAAAGTTCTCTAAAATGTAAATGAAAGTTTGTACAAAACATAGAAAACTAGGAATAACTAGGAATTATAAGAGTTGCAAAATCTGAAATTATAAAAACTAATTTTAACTAACTCCAAACTAATTTTACAAGTCCTTATATATAGTATATTATATTACAGAAGTAGTGTAAGGCCCATACAAATTCAAAGGAGAAAGGTCAAGTCATTTGAAGATTGTTTTGAACTTGTTGACTTTTAGTTCTATACATATCTGCTCAATGCACATAACTTCAGTTTAACAAATTATCATTTAATCAGTCTCACACTCTCTAGAGCAAATTCACTAGCACATTTCCATTTACTAAGTGTCCAGTCAGTTAATTCTATTATTTGAAAATTGAATATTCTTTAAATGGATTTGTTTTGTGTTAAACAAAATTTCACAGTTTGAAAGCTTTTTTTACCAGAATTAAATCTTCATCCACCTTTACAAATAAAATTAATTGATATTAGTGAAAATGTACATAATTAAAATCATTTCTAATGAATTCTTCTTTCATGACTCATTTACAAAAACTAAATTAAGAACGAGCATTTATACATAAAAATAATGGTAAACAATCTAACTATGTTAAAAGCGTGCATAAAATGTGTTTATCATTGGCTTTATCGATATACATTATGTTAGAGAAAATTCCAACACCTATAATTTTGATTAAGTGCTAAAAAGCCAAAACATACAACATGGTAATATTTCATTAGTAAGACAAGTATTTGTTCAAAAACAAATCATGTAGAGGATAAACATCGTGACACTCATAAGATACACACATAATGTTAAGATAACATAATACTTCTCAAATATGTATATGTTTAATCTATATGGTAGGGAATGTTTGTTTCTTATTTCTAATAAAGAAGATATGAAAAAAGCTTGCATCACATCAACAATCTCTTGAACCCGAGCTAAATTTGCTTTGCTTCAACAACTCCCAAGTGTTTGCTTTGTTAACCTAGAAAAGTTTGTCTACTTCGTATAGCTTTATGCTTTACATAATTTCAATCTAAAACATTTTTTTTAAGGAGAGATAAGTACATCTAGTTGTCAGGATGTTGCTTAAAAAATAGAACAACATTTAATGCATGTATGGAGTGCATTTAACACATCTTTTACGTCCAAGTTCATCAAATGCAAGGAAGATGTTCAAATGAGTTTGGAGTTTCTCAATAGTCAGAGTAGGATTTGCAACAACTCTTTTCTTACACACCTATATAAAGTCTTTCATTAAGAAGAAGAATAAGTGAAGTTTAGATTGCAAAAGTGATAAAATGTTGTCAAAATATTTGTGTGCCCTAAAATAGCTTTGTAAAAACACTGTTGTAGCAAACTAGAATAGAGTATTTAACCTTGTAAACGTTAAAAGACGTAATCTCTCCCTAGTGAACAAACCTCATGATCTTTTGATCATAACCCACACAATTTTTGTCCTAGCTAATAATGGCTTCTTGTTAAATAATATTGGGGTTTTAGTCAGAAGTGACTAGTTGTTAAAAAATAATTGACAGTAAGAATAACTACATTTCAAAAAAAAAAAAATACTCATACAAGTTAGCCATAAGTGGATACAAGCTGAAAGAATACTCGTTTTTATCTTGTAATGATAGTTGTGGAACTCAATCAGTTGATTGAAAACTAGGTATAGTCTACAATATTAGACGAACCAATATAAAAACATCTTAAATAATTTCTTCCTTTCCATACATTACCTTATTATGAGTAGTTAGGCTCTATATTGGCTACACTATAAAGATCATATATCTCTAATGGAGTAGGTTGTGCTTGTGTTAGGATATTCTTTGAAGTTCTTGGTTATTCTCTTCAAAACTTATAAATAGTCTTCTTAAGTATCCAATATTCTATTAGAGTCATTTTGTCAAGATATTGATTGTTTAAAGCTTCAATATTTTTGTGTTTTTGGATGAGTTAAGTGATGTTTCTTTATAAGACACCCAAACTTGGATCATCTAAAAATAGTTAATGCGACTTTTTAAGCTCTTGTTTGGTTTTCATTTAGTCTAGAATTACTTGTTAGTTATTAAAAATACATCTAGTGAAAGACATGCTACACTTGTTTGTACTAGGAGCAATCTTAGGTTAGTTCATACTTGATAAACTCATATTGAAACTTAGTATTATTTATTATTATCGAAACTTAGGGTAAATTATTGTCAAATGTGTAAAGTTGTGTCTAATCATCTATACCTTAACAAGTAAGACGTACCTAAGTTGAGCAAATGGAGGAAGATGATTGGAAAATAAAATTAGAGAAAGGAAAAGCTACAAAATTGCGGGAGTAGGATTTCATCAATAGTTGAAAATAAAAATGAGAGACAAAAACTCTAAATAGTGAACTTTCAATGTGTTTTCGACAAAGTGATGCCCCTGTCCCAAAATACCATTTCCTTGAATGCATGTGTTTGGTGAAAGAAGTATTGGTTGTGGAAGTGTTGTAACATTTCAAAATTATTAAAATTCTTTATTAAAGGTCATTAAGTCACATTTCTTCACATAATTTCTCATGAAAATAAACATTAAATGTATTACTAATATTTATCATAAATACGAATTTTTAATACTAAATCAAATAAAGGCATTGCATTCAAATACATTATAAATTCACATAATGTTAATTCTCTTTCATAAAGGTTAATCCTCAATAACTTTATCGTAAAAGGTTGATGTTCATCTCTAAAAAGGAGAGTTAATAATCTATTTATTTAAATAAATTACTTATTTAACTTCTAAATTTAAAAATATTATAAATTATACAACCTTCAAGATACTAAGATCAAGTATACTAGTACTGAAGTGCTTGAATATGTATCCAATAGTTCAATATTCAACAACTCTATTGATTGAATAGTTTACTTAGAATCCAACTTTAATAATAAAGTATTTATTAATCTAAAAACACAAACTACAACAACTAAACTTTTTGTTTTATTGTTGATATTTGTTCACTTATACCTTCAAAACATATCAATATACACCATTATTTAAGAGAGTGTTTATCTAATTCTTTTCATTTTTTTTATCATTATCATTTCAAAATGTTGTTACTATCTTAAACGTGTAAAATTTGCTCTAGGTGGACCTTGATTTAATACTTGAGTAGAGATTATTTTCATAGCCCACAAGCTCAATAAAAAAATCCATTTCTTCCATAGACCGTCCAACGATATTTAATATATAAATATATATAAAGCATGCGTTATTATTTAAATCTATATAATTATAACTTTATAGTGATTTTAAAAGAAGAAAGAATTCCTTCAAATGCGACTCCGTAGTGGCCTCATTGAATACCTCACCATGCATGGTTCCACGCCATTCAGAACTTAAGACTAAATTATAAGTGGGATGTTCATGGTTGTAAATGTGTCACACGTGTTAGTGGGGCCACTCCAAATGAGAAAAACATTGTACACTTCATTATGCCTCCAACTAACTTCACCTATGAAGTGGTCAATTCTCATAACCTAAAAAATAATTCCATCTTTATCTGCTGTTAGAAAATATTAATATATTTTCTAACTTAAAAAAATATTTCTATTAGGAAGATGAGACTTAGAGAACTATTGAAAACTTCGTCTTCTTCCTTCCTTCGGACAGGTTGCTAAAACTTTACTATATCCTGGTTTCTCAATCTCAGGTGGATGTTAAATGGGAGAGGTACCTGCAGAAGGCACTTCGACGCTCAAGTCAGTAAAGAGGGTATTCGACACTCAAGTCTATACATTAGTAATGACGTACCTTTCTTCTTAGAATGTGCGTTATTTATATTATTTTAATGGACTTACATTATTGGACCTGATTAGTAGAATGAATCACACTCATGGTTGCATTACCTAATTCTTAATGATAGTTTAGCTTCACTGACCTTGGTTTGAGCGTTAATGGTTAAGTGTGTCCGTGGGGGGTCTCGATCAGGAAGACGGAGTCTCGATTAACTCGGTTGGTCCAAAAAAAAATTCTATTATATTTATAATAAAATGGCATTCATTTTCTTAAGTTTTTAATAAAGTAACATTTGCCTTCTATAGTCTATTTAAAAAATAATCTATCAATAAAATCATTTGAAAATTGTAAAATATTTTTTTTTCATAATTTTCAGATAAATAAAAATAATTACGGTTTTATTAAAAATAATAAGATTATTTTTATTTTATTAATTTTTTTAAAATGGGGGTTTAATTGGAACTATAGCGATTTTAATTTTTTAAATAAAAGTTAAATATCCAACATGGAGCGCAATGCGGCTACACATGAGACCACCAAGGTTGACTCAACCACTTGTTTTCCCATTACACTTACAGTGGCTGGGATCACGACACGTGTAAAACATAATCATATCATCTTTGTCTTTGGTCACCAATATCACATTACATTCTTTTTTTTTCTTAATCACAACTATTTTCACATTTTTATTTTGTTTTATTCTAGGAGGAATTTATGTTCTTCCCCTTTCCTAAACCTAACTTCGGTGACCTAATTCATATATCCCTTAAAATTTTAAATTGTTCAGTTCCATGTAATTTGCAACTCAATTTAAAAAAAACATAGATATATTAATAATGATGTACCATATTATAAAACTGAGAAATAAATAACTTTTTTAAACAAGAAAAATTTAAAATTATATTAAAATGATATATATCAAATATAATATATGGTATAAAAAAACGTCTTTTGAGAACTTGGCAATATCTTTATTTAAAATATAATAAGAAGTATATATCTTAATAAAGGAGTTACCTATCAAATATATGAAGAAAGTTGGTCGAAGATGTTATACGAATATATAAAATAGTTAAATTTTTGTACAATAGATGTGACTCTATGTAGGAAAATGGACCTTTGGTGCTGACTTTCATGAAAAGATAAGATAAGATAAGTAACTTCTCAAAAGTGTATATAAGATATTTTAAAAGTAATTTGAATGTAAAAAATTACATTATACTAAAGTTTTGTAACTTTGAGAATAGTATATAAGAAAATTAATGTTAATGCCTTTTTATTAATTTTTAAATATTTTATTTTATTTTACTCTTAATAATTGTCTTTTTTTTTCATTTACATTATTTGATCTTTATTTATTCTTCCACTTACATTTATTGGTTACTTATTCTTATATTTATATTTCTTATTCATCAATCTTTCAAAGCACTCATTTACAGAACTTTTATAATATTATAGAATATTTCTTTCCTCAAAGTTTTTTTCCATTTTTAGTAATCTTTAAAAAATTATTTATTATAAAAACTTCATATTTTTAAAGTTTTAAATCCAAGGTTGTTTTCATTTTATATAATGAAGTACATTTATCAAAAAGGCGAACTTATATAGGTATTGATAAAAATGATATTATAATAGAATCGACTTGTTTCTTTTTTTTGGAATTAATTATCTTTGATATAGTTTAACAAACTTTAACTGAAAATTAAGTATAATTACTAGTCAAATAAACGGAAATTTAAAACTATTTTATTTATTTTCTTTAAAGTTTTATTAATCAATTTTAAAATTTTCATCAAAGATTCCTATTTTATATTCAAAGTCTCACTATATATGTTTTTACTTATTAAATTTTGAAGTGACTTTTGTTTTTTCAAATTAAAAATTTCTTTCAATTCTTTAAATTTTAATAAAAATGTCTCTAAACATTCAACTTAAAAAACTAAAATAAATTTTTTACTTTCTCAAACTTGAAATTTTTAAAACAATTTTTAAAAAATATTTTATATCCTTAAATCTAGTGAATTAAAACATTATATTTTTTTTTTAATTTGATTGACTATTGATTTTTTTTTTTAATTTGGAGTAGTAAAATTAAATTCATTCTAAACTTTATGAAATCCTTATATATTTTTATCTATATAAAATATTTATTTATAATTTTAACCATATTTATATATTCATTATTACAAACATTAATTTTATTGCATAACATACCATCTCTAGTAAATTTAATTCTTTGTAATTTAAAAAGTTTGAATGTAGTATACATCATAATTAAATATTATCCAACTAAATAGAGACAAAAATATAAGTTGGTACAATGCTTTGCTCAAACATGCATTTATCTAAATTATCATATATAATATGATCCCACCACCACCCACACACAGCACCTTGTCTATATATATATATATAAACCTTAAATTATTAATCTAATCATTATGCGTTTCGAAATTATGAGTTACAAATGTATTTTAGTTGTGTATTATGATATTTAAAATATATAAGTGTAACATTTAAAAAAATGATAATAATGAATATATATTAAATTGAAAAATATAATATATATTTTCTGTAAAACTAACATTAATTTAATTAATAAAATAATGGATGGGGATTTCGTTATTTTAAAAGTAATACTATATAATCTTATAAAAGAATTCTAGATAAAGTTATTGTTTTAATAAATCTAACATATACTAAAGTTTCATTATTTATTTATTTTTTATATAAAGTTTTCGTGTTACACATTGTTTCTTCTTATTGAGCAGATTAATTTTCAAGATTTTATAATATTTTACTAAAATTTCAACTTATCATGAGTGAATGTAAATTTTCTATATATGCTATTCGAATCTAGAGACTTCTATGTTGTGCCTTTTTCTAAAACTTTTATTTACAAAGATAAATAATTTAAAGTACAACTCGTTAAAAACTGGGACAATACAACTCGTTAAAAACTGGGACAATGAAGAGAAAACTTTGAAAATATAAATAACTAGATATTGATGAAAAAAATTTATAAATTTCAATATAAAAAACAATTAAAGTTTAAATTTAAAGTAAAAGGAAACTTAAAAATAATTAATAATCTAATAACTCTTTAATATGTAAAATAATTTCTGAAAATGTTATAACTAACGCATGTATATATGATGAAAAAATTACTTCGTATTTATTATTGAAATTTTAAATACATAATATAAAAATTGGAGAATAGTGGAGATTATAGAATAGACCGTGATATATTAATATTTAGCAGCTGAATTAATAGCAAATTACACTAGCAATATGGATAAATAATTATTAATTAGTTGATGTTATTTCCCTTTTTTCACGTATAAACATTTCACTCATAGAAAAAATCCCACAAAATGAGTTAGATAAAATTACCCCAATTTTGTTAATGATAATGAAAATAAAGCAAATAAAAATAAAATAAATAAATCAATAATATATGCAGAGAGGAAGAAATTAAACGTGTGCAATTATCCTTCTCCATAAATGATAAACATTTTTCAGATAACTTTCCTAAAAATTCCATTGGAAAACAAAAACTTCATAATTTTTTATAAATGATACCACTCATTAAATTTCAGTATCTTACTTAACCTGGTAATACATCTCCATAAGACAAATTTGAACCTTATGAACTACGTAATTAGTAGATGCAAAGATATCAAGAACAAAAACTATTGAGAAAAAAAAATCATTCACACCCACGTGTACTCACCATATTTTATATTATAAAAAATCACTTATAAGATTTAAAGTTTATAATCTTATCCAAATTGATTAGTTATTAAACTGATCTTAATGGATATATAAAAATTAGTTATTAAATATATAATTTCTGTTTAGAAAGGTTGTATAATGTGTGATTATTTTAGTCAAATTTGATTTTTTTACAAGTAAAAGGATTTGACCACCAAAATAATCATTTGAAGATTAATTTCACAACAAAATGAATATTTAATCTGAATTAATTTAAAAACAATTACATATATTAAAAACATCTCTAGACTAAAATAAACATTTATTATTATGATAAAAAAAAGCGGTTAAATTAAAAAAAAAAGTTTATCATTTAAGATTGAATATTTGACCAGGGTTATTTATATTCAAAGGAAGCGGAGACTCTGGGAGCTTATAAATACCCCAAAACATTTTCACATTTCTCCACGAAACTGAAACTCTTGTTATTCTCTTCCTTTTTCGGCGATGGACTCGACGAAGCAACAAGCGCAGAAGTTCCTGGTGGCGGTGACGGCGGTGCTGGCAGTACTGGCGAAGCGGGCGAGCCGGCTGCCGCGGAAGCTGAAGGCAGTGGCGCCGCCGAAGGAGGAGTGGAGGATCGAGCTGCGGTCGCCGAAGAAGCTTCTGAGCAACATAAGCGGCAAAAAGCTGCCGTTTCTGCCGAAGAGGTGCAAGAAGAAGCGCGGCGAGGAGGATTGGGGGAAGGGCGGGGTGTGGCAGAAGACGATCCTGATGGGGGACAAGTGCGAGCCGTTGGATTTCTCGGGCGTAATCTATTACGATAGTAACGGGAAACAGGTGAACGAGATGCCTCTAAGGTCGCCACGCTCAAGTCCCGCGCCCGGGTATTACTTCATCCGCCACCGGGAACAGCGCGACCACCACCCCTGAACTCTTTTTCCGCCGTGTGGTTTTCCGATCGCCGCCGTGTGGTTTTTAAAGTGGGATCGAAAATTTGTATAGAACATCTGAAAGTTGGAGATTTGGATGTTTATTGTTTAGATAAATAATCTAGTCTCTTTTAATCTATGTTTTAGATTTAAATTTCCCTTTGCCCCTTTTCCTCCATGAAAATGGTGGGTGAATGAAATTTTTACAACTTTTTCTTTACTATTAATCATAATCATCTTCATTACTCTTTCTTATCTTTTAATATGGTATTCATATCAATTATTTATTATCAAATAATAATTAATATCATTATTAACTATTTTCAATACTGAAAACATTTTCCCTTTCAAGGTTATCTCACTTCTAAAGTGATATCCACGTGTCTATATGAAACCTTATTTTACTATTATTTATTATTATTATTATTATTATACGGTAAAGGTTTTCACCAAAAAAAAAACTTCCAAATAAAAAGCCAACTGAGAAATTCCATTCCTCTTGTTTTATTTATAATTGATCCCATTTCAGAGTCGACGTTGTGTAATACTCTAAGCTTAAAATGTTTAAATAAATTTTAATTGTTTTAAATTTATTTAATGATATTTTTTCTAAAATATTTCAACTTTAGTTAAGGTATGATATTTAATAATACCGATGGTAGTACTGCTGATTAAATAAAATAATTTTCAGTCATTAAATCAATTGTATTGTTATAGTTGGTTTTTCATGCTTACGAAATTATAAAGCACGCTCAATGAACTTGTTGCTTCTCTTCTGAAACAACCTTTTCCATTTACTTATTCTTTATATCAAATCCAATAAATTTAAGAGAGAAAAAATCTTAGTTTATTTGAATAAAAATAAAATTAATTTTGTATTTGTAAGAGGCTTAGATAGTATCGTTTGAATAATTTATTATTATTTTTCGATCTTTTCCTTCCCCCTTTCTTGTGTCTAAGGTTTAAGGATTATACTTGAAAAAAAATTTAATATTCTAAGTGAATATTACTTTTGGGTGTTGCTATCCCTTTTATCTTTATATTTATTTTAATCAACTCGACATTTTTCATTACCAAGTATTACCAAATAATCATAGTTAAACCCGAATAGTCGTCGTGTTTGAACTAGTAAAAATTTATGAATAAACTAATTTAAAAAAAGTATTATTCACATGTTCAAATTTTTAAACATGTTTTGAACTAAATCATATATAAACAAATTTAAAATGATGAAGAAAGTTATTTTTGTTTTTCTCTTGAAGTAGTTATTGAAAAATTGGTGGGGTGTAACATAATAATTTAAAAAGAAAGAAAGGATTATTGGTTAATTGTTGAAATAGTAATTTGAGAAAGTAGGTATTAGGTTAATGTGATGAGTAATGGGGTTGGCATGAAAGACAATTGACTTTTGGAAGCTGTGGTGTCCACTCCAATTCTACTTTCTATTCATTCTACTTGTGTCTTATGCTTTTGCGTCCACTCAACGCTCTTTCAATCTTCTCTCTCCTACGTTTCACCATTATTATTATTATTATTCTTATAATATAATATCTACACTTCTCAGGTCAACTCTTTAATTAAAACTTTAATTAACTTTTAATTAATATAAACTTATATATTTTTAATTGAATTCGTAGTATTTGATTTTGTGATGAAGAATTACTTTGTATCGTAATTATGTGTATTTTTTTATGGTTAATCTTGTTTTAATATTTAATATTTAATTTTTAAACAACAAAATAAAATATTATTTTAGTAAAAATAATTAAGATTTTATAACTTTCTTTATAGTACTATACTTGAGATTGTAACTAATTATCCATGTTTTTAGAAGAAATTTACAAGTTTAGAATGCAGCAAAGCAAATAGATGTTGTGTATGCATTGACAATTACCAAATAGAAGACAGAAAACAAAACAAAAGAATTTTTTAGTTCTAACTTCCATTATAAACTTGATTTTATTTTACCTTTTTATTCAAAAATAAAATAAAAATAATTGATAATTTTGATTTTTTAAAATAATTATTTAATGATATTGGTTTGAAAAATAATTTGTTTGAATTTATTTAAAAAATAGTTATATAGAATATAACAATTTAGAAAATAATAATTTGATGAAATACTTTTTTATAAAAACATATCTAACTATTTAAAAAAATATGTAAATAAAAAATTGTTAACAAAATTAACATTTATAAATTTTGAAATGATTTACTTTTGAAATTTTGGTTTAAATTTTTCATAGAAAAAATTAAAAAATAGTGGAAAATATTTTATACAATTTAAATTATTTATTTATGAATAATAAATATAATAATTAAAATATTTATAAATGTAATATTGAAAATTGACTTAGAATATTTTTCAATATAGGATCTGGTTTTACATTTTTTACATTTACTTAATCTATATTTTATTTATAGATAAATAGATATTAATATTATATTTTTTTTTAATTTAATACAAAACTAAATAACCACTTCTCTAAATATTTAATGTTCTAAAAATTAAATTTTTACATTTTTAATTTTCTAATTAATCAATTCTTAAAATAATTACTTTTTCTAAATATTTCTCTTAAATTATAATATTTTTAAACAACTATTTAATATTTATCAATATAATTAGTTTAATAAATTAATAATTTTTAATATATTTATTTTTCTGTAATATTATTCCTCAATGTAATTACTTTTCTAAAAATTTTAATTTTTAAAATATATTTTTTCTACAATTTCATTCAGAATATTTGTTTTTTAAAATATAACTATTTTTCGAGATAATATGATTTATCTTAAAGTTTTAAAATTATCTTTTCTTCCTTTTTAAATATATAAACAAAAAAAATAAAATAAAACTAAATTCTGAATTATTAGAGTAAATTGTACTATTTAAATAGTTATTTAACATATTTAAATAAATATTTAACAAAATATGCTATTGGATTAACTAAATGATCCAAATATACTCTTTTTCTTAATATTTTAAAAAATAATAATATGATACTCTTTTTCTTAATATTAAAAAAAATATGATACTCTTTCATTCTTAAATTAAATATTAAAACTAGAAACAAGTCGAATCATATAAAAAAGACCCAAATAAAGTTACTGTAAAATAAAGATCATATCATTCTAATGAAAAACAAAATTAAATAATATATAAATTAAAAAATAGACATAAATTTTTTAATAAAAAATTAATTAAAAATATTTAAATTTATAAGGAATTTAAAAAGCTATAAAGTAAGGCAAAATCATTTCAAAAATTTATTTAATTATTTTTATTCTATAACCTTAGTTAAGGCCATCCACAACGCCTAACAAATGCTAGTTGTGATTCGCAAGTGATTCTCTACTGTGAGCACTTAAAGGTGTTCTTTTCTTAAAAAAAAAAAATCAGTGTTTATATATATATATATATATAATTTATTTATTTATTTTTAAATTAGAAATTTATTTATAATATATAAATATTTTTTTAAATACTATAGAGTGAATTTTATAAATTATATATATAAAAAATATATACGGTGAATTAAGTTCTATTTTTTAACATATTTTTATATGCCAATATTTATATAAATAAGATTTATTTTAATTTTTTTAACACACATAATTTTTCTAATATTTTTTTATTCATTCTTTTTACTCCAAAGTTCCTGATGTTGGTTATTAGTCCTGATAACTATCAGCCCGTATTAATCCATAATCGCAACAAATCCCCATTTAAACTAATTTTATTTCTTCTAAATTATTTATTTGATTTGTGTTGATTTCAATAAAATAAAATCAAAAGCAATTCCATTGTAATATTTATTTTGAAGTTGTAATTTCTATTGATTTATATAATTTGAATGTTATTGTAATTACGTAATTTAGTTTTTTTATCATTTTAAATAAATTTTAATTTAGTTAAAAAATTAGGTAGTTTTAGAAACATTCCACAAAATAATAGCATAAATATTTTTTTTTATGTTGTAAATAAAATAATAATAATTTAATAAATTAATTAATTAAAATCATCAAATGTGATTTTTTTGGGATCTATTTAAGAATCCAGAAAAAGATAGTGCTTTGAAAAGATAAATTCTTATAGAAGTGCTTACATGTAAAAATGAGTGAATTACCCTAAATTAAAATCTCCTTGGAAATGACATACGAATATTTATGTTATTATGGTAGAATAAGATACCAAATCACATTCTTATCTTTACAATACAAATATTTAAGATTTGTTTTATAACGAAAATATAAGTTAAGATATGAGAATAGAATAAAAACGTGACTGATAAGATTTTCTTCTATTACTTACTATATTTACGATGAGATTATACCAAACACATTTTTTCATGAAATTAAGAAAAGAAAGAAAATACACAAAAGCAAGAAAACAACAAGAAAATTTTGTGACAAAAACACTAAAGAATAGGCACAATTTAGTCACAGATTTTTTCCATAAATTTACCATTTAGTGATGGAAATTTTCCATCACAAATTTGCTTCCTATGTGTTTGATGGCTTTTCACATGTGTTTTTCTTAGAGATTTCAATTTGAATCTTCTCACCATGGTTTGCATTCTTTTATAGGTCCTTCTCAAAATACTAGCTTTAATTATTCTCCAACAACACCTAAAATGTTATCTTAAGAAGAAGTGAGTTCTTAAGCAATGAAGAAAGAATTAAGAGGAAAATCAATATAAGCTCAACTAGAGTTGGAGAATTTTGAAATGAAAGATTAATAATGACAAAACTGAAAAAATTCAAAAAAAAAAATTGTAAACAAAAATTAAGGCAAATTTTAGTAGTAAGCACACAAAAGGAGTCTTAATGAATAAGTCTAGAATTAGATTTCAAAAACAAAAAAGATAATGCAAGCTGAATGAAGAACATATAAGTATACTCAAAGATGCTTCAATACACAATTGAAGTCATAAAACTAACTAGAAGAGCAAAGAAGTGTATCAAAGAGTGTAGTTTGTGGTATGAGTAGATCTATTTCTTTGCTTTTATATTGTATATGTCTTGACACTTGTGTATTACTTTTTGTTCTCATATTTTACTTTATTTTTTTCAGTTTACGAGACTATGCCTTTTGCATTTCTCAATTCACTTTCAAGAACTAAAAAATTTGGCTTAAACTCAACTACAAAATCAACTAGCAAAGTGTGCAACATGTTCAAGCAAATGATTCAACTAAGTGGCTAATGGATGAAGAAGTGGTGGACCTCTTTCCTCAAGGAATTCGCACTAAGAACAACACCTCAAAACACCACACATGGAATTAAAAAACCAAACAAACATTATTCAAAAAAACGTAGAAGAACATAATCGATTATGGTTTCCCTTAAAACATAAGCATAATCGATTATCCACAATTTTCAAAAGCATAATCGATTATGATTTGCCTTAAACCAAAAACATAATTGATTATCAACACCTTTTTAACAACATAATCAATTATGATTTCATTCAAGCACACATGATAATCGATTATGTCAAAAAAATAAAGAAGTATATGCATTGTGGATAATAGATTATCCACTACTTTTTGTGGGTTAATCAATTACATGACATGTGTTTTTCGTATGTTTAATTGATTATGTGTCTTCAAATAAAAATGCTTACCTCAAGTCTTCGAAGATCAAGCATATATGTGTGCATCAATTTGCTTCACTCACCACACTACCACCACCAACAACTCACTTTGAGACCAAAACCCTAATCACATTCAACCAATGTGGTTTTCCCCGTTAATCTTTTATCATGTGAGAAGAAACCCTACACATTCATCCCCCATTTCGACGCCTCCACGTCCACGTAAAATGGCATAGACAAACACAAACCATCCCCACAACTGGTTATCTCCGTCTAAAGGGGGGTCGAGTAGGGGAGAGAATGGGGGAGTTTATGAAGTTTTGGAAGTGTAAGGTTGTACCTTCTGCACATGTTACAGCATGGAGGGTGTTGGAAAATAAGTTGGCTACTAAGGCTAACTTGGAAAAACGTGGGATCACGGTGGTAAGTTCTGTGTGTAGTCTTTGCGAGGTGGAGGAGGAATCTAACACTCATATGTTCTTTGAGTGTAGTTTTGCGTGGCGAGTGTGGAACCTTTGTTGTGCTTGGTTGGGTGTGCAAAGTGTGTTTCATAATGTTCCATTGCTAAATTTCTCTCAGTTTAGGTTGAGTAACGTGTTTGTTTCGGTAAATGAGGTTTGGGGAGTAATTTGGATCGCGGTCGTCAACGAAATCTGGAAACATAGAAACAAAGTAATATTTAGAGGGGGTGTAATAGATGTATTGGAAGTATTCGCGTTGGTGCAACTAAAGGCATGGGCTTGGGTTACTTCCAAGTCGCGGGATGCAATCTTTTCCTTCTCTGATTGGTGTGTTGATCCTTTGGTCTGTATGGAGATGATGTTTTGATGTCTTGTTTGGGTATATGAGTGAGGGTTGTAGGCGGCTCTTTTCGGATTTATTTAAGTATTTAAGAGTTGGCGGAGTGTGTGTTGTGGACAAGGTTAAAGATCGTGTGTTTTGTATAAGGGTTGGGTCACCCCTAAAGTGACTCACATTTATTAATTGCTTATTGCTGATAAAAAAAAAATCCCCATAACTGTTTGCGGAAACAGTCTATTCCTAGGAACAAACATAGTGTTAATGAAATTTGTTAGAATGCTATAGGCATGCACTCTTTTAAAGAGGCAAATATTTTCACACAAAAAAATTCTAATGATCGAATAGAAAAAAAAAAAAACTCAAACTAGGAAGTATAAGAAATAAAACAATTCGATTTTTATGTATTTACACTTTAGAAAAATTTTGCAAAAATCTTAGTACTACTTCTAAAAAAGTTATTAATGAACTAAAAAGACTACAAACAATTTAGAAGATTCAAAAAATTAAAGCTATGTAATAAGTAATAAGACGTATTATCAAAATCAAAGTAAGAATTCCAAAAATGAATTTTCTTATAAATAAGTAAAAAACGTTCTGCGTTAAATTTCATTATTGTGCTGAAGTGTATAATATTTTGTAAAGGTTTCTATACATTTTTCAAATACACCCAAATTAAAAATCTTACACTGCTGATAAAAAAAACTCATAACTAATATTTGTTTTAAGAATGCAATAAATTTGGAATATTTTAAAAGTAAAACAGTATAAATTTAAAAATATATAACAAAAAACTGATAATTTTATCATGAGCAACTAATAAAAATTAAAAAAATAAAATTATATTAGTAATAATTATTGTCACTAAAAAAATATTTTCACTCTACTTTTATTATTATACATTTACTATAGTACAGTTTTACGCATTTAAACCGGCAGCTGTTAATTATCACTTATTTATTTTCTTTTGGAGTAGATGATTTTGCGGGGCATTGTTCGTCACAGACCCACCTTTCCCGTTTTCCCCATTGTAACCAAACGTAGCTTTAAAAGAAATTCTATATAAAGGATTAGGTAAATAAATTAGTCTAATTAAAAAATACAAATTATATTTAGAAAATTTTCTTAAATATATATATAATATATATTGAGTTGTGTATGTCTAATATACTTTCACTCGTCGAGACGTTTTTAAGAATATGACAGAACTTAAATTTTTAAAATGAACATTATCTTAAAAATTGATTATAACAATATTATTTTTCAAATTTGAAATTAAAACTCGTCCAAAAATATAGGATATGAGAGAACTCAAATTTTCAAAATGGAGATTATCTTAAAAATTGATTATAACGATATTATTTTTTAAATTTAAAATTAAAACTCGTCCAAAAATATAGGATAATGTAGATTCTTTTGGATTTGAATTGGGAAATGAGTTGTTCCAATCTTGTATGAGAATATTAGGATTCCACCATTGTGAATGGTGGCCACTAGTAGAAAGGTAGGAAGTAAAACGAAAATTGTGTCCCTATATAATAGTTGGTGGCATGCTAAATAATGAATACCTACCCTACTGCCATTCAAGTTGCTCGTCACTCTAAAATTGCATTTATTTCACATTTTCTAAACATAATGACAATTTAAAACCATTCCAAACATTTCAACCATCAACTCATAAACTTCGAGATATTTCAAGATAAACTTTCACTACTCTACATTTTCATTAATTTAATTTTCAAAAATCCTGGTTTCGTATTTTTGAATAATATTTTAAAAACTTATATTTTGTTATGATGAAGGTAAGGCAGAAGAAATAATGAAATAGAGCCCTTTTACCACTTTTTCTACAATTAAACCAAAAACTTTGTTAAGTATCACCATAATGCTCCAATTTATAAGATACTATTCTTTTAGATTATACTTTACTTCAAATTTCTCCATAGCATTATGTTATAATTTTTTTTTATTAAATAGAAATACTATATTTTACGTCGATTAGATATAAAGATTTTTAGTAATATATATAAATAGAAAGATTTTTGATAATATGTGGCAGAATAATATAAATCTCATCTTATAAATAAGATCTATAAAATTAAATTAAGATTAAAATTCACTTATTAATGTAATATCAAAGTCATTTACAATCTATCATGAGAGTTTGTTGATCTGATTGTATAAGATTAAATTAAGTTAAAATTCACTTCTTAATAATTTTTTTTTTACAATGGATATTCCATCCATTCTTTAATAATTAATGTAATATGTGAGATGATTTTTTTTTATAATAATTACATATTTATGTGAAATTAAGTGTTTTGTATTAATAATTATAAAACTTCGTTTTAAGTGTAAGATGACTAAAGTGTAATACCTATTTCTAACCATTTTTCTTTTTGGTAAGGAATGCTTATAGTTCATGTTTTTTTTAGAGAATTTTCTTTCTAATCTCTTAACTATTTTGTTGTAATTAAGAATGACAGAAATAATTTAGTATTAGAGAATAATTGTTCTTTAACTTAGGCAAAGATAACTATGAACTAAAAGTAATAACTTTTGATTAGCATAACTTTTAAGGGTAATAAAAGAGAATTGGATGGGTAAACTAGAACCAAATTTTTTTAGCATTCTTCGAATCATGCCACACAGGCATGGTGAACGTAGTAGAGAATGAAAACTTCCACTAGAAAATGTTGACGAGCCCTTAAACCAGAATTATATTGCGTGATGAGCATAAACAATGATTAATGCTTAACTCAAAGGCTCAAAATACCAGTCATGTGCACCCTATCAGAAGAATACTTAAAGGTACACACTTTCTAAGACATTAAGGAGATGTGACACACTTTTACAATCATATATGAAGGTTCTACCAAGGTGAAAAGAAAAAAGCTTAATTTGCTTACTAAACAATGCAAACTTTTCAATATGGAAGAAAACAAGAACATATAAACTATGTTCATTAGCTTCGAAACCATATTTAATGAGTTTCGTTCTCTGTATAATCATTATGATAATTGTGATCATACTAAAAAAATCTTAAGAAGAAAGACTTAAGTTGTCTCCTAAGAATTAAAAAAGTTTGGTTACTTTAGGTTAGAGTGCCTTGAAAAGGAGAAAGGAAAGACAAGCTGAGAGGTTTTTTGAAGAAGGATGTCATGAATGTCCTGATGTTAACATGTGAAGATCTTGATGATTCGTAATTTGAAAAAGAAGAAGGAAAAGAGCTTTTCCTTCTGTGTTACCATTCAATGCAGCATCATTTTCAAAGTGTGTTACCACAAATTCAACTCTGTTTCATACAATTAAGGATATTGTTATTTGATCCAGACACATGCTAGCAGAATCAGTGAAAAGAATAAAAATGCCACCAGATACATTTTGATTTTGACCCTGACATGCATGCTAGAAATGGGTTCATTCCTTGAATACACTTCATCTGAATGAACAATTATATTCCTGGCACCTTCACTCTCTTCAATGGAATCAAAGTTGGTGGAGTTCAACACATTTGAAGTCAGCTCCATGATCTTCCCAGATATGTTTTCTTTGTCATCTATTGCATTCTCAACAAGCTCTGGAATGTGTGGATGGGTAGATAGTTTAACTGAATCGCTGAAAGAGACTCTTTTCTTTTTTGGTATTATTGGGCTCTCCAATAATTTGGATGTAGTATTAGTATTGACATTTTGGGGTAGGTTGATCACTGGGGTATTGCCACTGTTCCCTGGCTTGGATACGTATGATCCAATATTTGACATGGAAAAGGATAACCTACGTATTAGGCCAGGGCTGCTCCCAAGATTTCTACCTTTTGAAGAAATTTTGTTACACCAATCTTTGGTTTTTCTCCATCCCTGCATTTTCATACTACTGTTACTACTTTGGCTACTAGAAGAGCTTGCAAAGGTGGTAGTTTCAATTTCATCACTCTCTTCTAATGTGGCACTGGAGGAGACGCTTTCAAGCTCAAGGTCACTTATATCAGATGTTGATGCATGTTTTTCCTCACAAAGTTCTTTGCTTGAACTCATGTTGCAATCTCTTCTTGAGGCCCTTCTACTTTGTCTTTGATTATCCTGGATTTCACACCTCAACAATGTGTGAAGCCACCGCTGGTACACAACTTCCTGGACCATGTCAAATCTGTTTCTCTGCAATGTTTCAACTAGCTCTGAAAGTTCTTCATGCACATGTCCTAAACCAGCAATTTCTTCTTCTATTCTGGACCCTATTTCCTCCTGCACATGTAAAATACAATAATAACACAGTGCTAAATTCGTATCTATAACTAGCACCAAAGTCCTCTAATGCACCTTGTATGAGACACAACGTATTAGGGTAATGAATGAATGGTATTCTCACCTTATTCTATGGTTTAGTGTTACTCACCTCTGTTCTGATTCTTGCTTGGGTAGTAGCCAACTTAACTTTCGTCTCCCTCTTTTCCAATTCAAGCTCTTTGTTTCTCCTCTTCAGTTCCAAAACTTCCACCTCAACGTGTTGAACATCTTTAAGTTTGTTATTTGTAGAAGAATTTCCACCTGAACTATGAAACTTCTGAAATTCGGTCACTTGCTGTTGGAGCATCAATATCTGCTCCCTCATAGGACTTGCATCACCCTTTTTCCTTTGCATCTCATTTATCATTTTCTTTGCAATATCTAGCTGCTTTTTTGACATCTGATCATCTCTTATTTTTTTCCGAATAATTTGACTATCTGACTCAAAGGAAGCAATGGTCTTCTCAAGAAACTCCACTTTTTCTGTCTTTTCCTCTAATTGTTTTTGCATTTGAGCAATGGCAGATTGCTCTTCCCTTAGACCATTCAATTCAAGAAGCTTCCTTTCAAGCTTTTCTTCTCTCCACTTGTAATTTGATACCAAATTCTGCACTATCTCCTTCACTGTAAGATTGTGCATTTTCTCACCACCTATTAGCAGCTCCAAGTCCTTAAATTCTCCTGTTAGCAGATTTTTTGGCATGTCAAAGTGAATCTCCTTCTCTTCATTCTGCAGCAAAATCAAATTCTATTGTGAGTTTCTTTCAACATTCCTATTGATTTTTTTTACAAAACACATGGAGGGCACCTCACCACCTGTATGACTTTATTAACCTTAACAGTGCTATTTTCCCACTCTTCAAACTCTTGTTGTGAGGACCCGTCACTTCCTTAACACCCCATAAGCATCATACCAAAATAGTAGAACAAATCAGCACAACGAAGACACAGAAATGAATGAAGTAACAAAAGGGGTTTACAATTTTGTATTGAAATTTGAAACTTGTTTTATACTATCCTTCCATAATTTCCAAACTTTTTTTCTAAAGAAAAAAAAATGGCATTCATATTAATAGATTAAAGATATTGGCACCTGAACAGTTTAATGTACACTTTCTCCTTGCAGAAGAAGAGCTGGTTTTTGTGCGCAAAATCCTTATTGCAGCAACTGAAGAAGCTACGATCATGAAGCTCACTCTGATTATCATGTGGTCCTTTAAACAAGTAACAACAATTTGGCCTCCCAAATGGGACTTTGGTGCATGCCACTGAACTGAACCCAGTGAAATCCTTTAAAAATCACAACATTCTTATCAACTTCATCGTTAAAATATCTATCAGTGAAGCTCATCACTAAGAAGTGGCTGGCTTTGCTCAACACAATGGAATTGAATGCAATTGGAAGAAAATGAAACCCACTTTTGTATTTATTGTACACACTTTTGGGGCACGCACGTGCATCAAAGCACAATGGACAAACTTTGGTGCGAATCAGTGAGATACTAAAGGTGAGTCATAGTCATTCATTAGTGTATTCCTTTGCATGATTTGGTGGCACATGTGTTGGGAAACAGTATCTGAGACCTTCATCTTTGGTTCATCCAATAAAAATATCTCATAATGTTGCAACTAAACAATGCTTTTGCCATCTGAAGACATTTACAAAAAACAAACATAAAATTAGTTTGTATACAATTTTAAAAAAATGAAATTTTAAAAAAATTATATAACTTTTTATATATTAACTTATATATAAGTTAATTTGAATTTCTTTTTATTTTTTATAATTTTCAAGTTTTTCTTTTTTTAAAAAAAAATTTGTATGAAGAAACGTGTTCCAACAAAGATATTTCATGCATATTTTGTCTTAATTTTGCTGCACATATTTTCTAATACTTTCACACTAAAAGTTAAAGAAATTAATTAATTTAGTAAGTCACATCAAATTTATCTTAAATTGATATTTTCTTAAATTATTTTAACAATGATGAAATACATTTTTGTTCTTGTTTTAAATAATTCTATTAATTTTAATTCTATTATCTCTAGTAATTAATATATTTCTTTTTTATTGGATATGTATATAAATAGTAAAACCTTATACTTAAAATACTCTAAAATTAGTCGAAATAAAGTTTAACAAATATTCAAGAGAAAATTAAGCTTTAACAAAGTCAAAATAGGGGAAGTTAGTGAATATGGTACGTGGTAAGAAAATAAAGTGAAAGAAAAAACTAAGACGAGATTTGTTGATATTTATTAAAAGTTTACAAAATTACGAAAATGCCATTTTTATTGAAGGAGTTTTATATATTTTTGGTTTTAATAAATTTTATATATTTGTGGTTTTTAATAAATTTTAATTGACTCTCTTTAAGTCCTTATTTATTTAATATATATTTTCGAAAATATTCTTTCTACTTATAATTTGTATACAGCTTTATATTTGATTTCCTTGTTTATTCTTTTAAATTTTATCTGTATTTGTGTTTAGTTATTCTTTACTATTGATGAATAGTTATTTTTAATTTTTTAAAAGTAACTAATAAAAAAAACTAATTTAGTCTGCTGGTAATATTTGTTAAAACATTTAACTAAATTACTTTATTGGTATGCAAATTGTTAGAAGTATCTTATATCATTTGGGATTAGGGAGAAGAATTTGTTAAAAATGATATTGACTCTTGTTATTGGTTTTATTTGTTTTTAGAAATAGTATAATTCTTCAAGAGATTCAAAATTTAGGAAGAAAAAAGTCGTTGTAAATAATTTATAGTTGTTTTATAAGGGTATTTTTTTTATTAATGTTATTCTACTTCTTGTGTATAGACAAGCTTTGAAGTTTCAAGATGCATTAAATGATCTTGATTTAATATTGAATGTGTGATTTTTTTAAGCAACACATTTGGAATATGGTAGAGCTTTACAAACCAAGACATGACTTCTTTTCTTTTTCTCAGTAAAGCATATGGTCTTACTCAATTGTTTGACTATGTAATATTGATATCCACTTTTGTAGTAAAATTGTTTGCATGAAACAATTTGTAACACATTTTTCAAGAGATCTTGGTATTGGTATTGATAATAATTTGCAATATTTTATTGAAATAATTAAGAACCGTATAATTGATTGAAATAGTTAATAATAGTATAATCCCTACAATCATAAAATAAATATTTATTAGAGTTTAATATGTACTATGAAATACTTAAAGTAAGTTTAGTTATGTCAAACAAAACTTGACTAAATATACTTGCTTTTGTTTGTTAAAACAAAGTTTATCAAACGAGGCATGTACACGATAAATAATAGTAAAATAAGGTTTCATATAGACACGTGGGATCAGGGAGGTGTTAACAATTCTCGAAATGAGATTTCCTATAATGAGTCATTAATTATTATTATTATTATTAATAATAATAATAATAATAAATAAATAAGGTTTCTTCTGCGTCATCTCGCAGCAGCAGACTATAGCAGGTGCAAAGATTCGAAATATAAAGAAATGGGTAAAACTCTAATCCACTCTGGAATCTGTAGAAAGGTAATGTTTACATAAAAAAATCCTTTTATACAATCATAAAAGCAGCCAAACTATACTGTGCCAATTGCACCATTTTGTGTGTATGTGTGGCAGGTGAACATAAGTTATGGGAAATCAGAAAGTAGAAGAAAAAAGAAACCCAAATTGCTTTTGGGACTACTTTAATGAATAGATTTTGTGTAAGAAATTGTGTCCTTCACCATCTTCTAGACTTCCTTGATCTCCAAATAATTGCAGAAGGGTTAGGACAGATTCTGTATGGAATTTTTGGTGGAGGGGTACCAGGGACTCTGCAATGCAATTCTCAAACTATGTCACTAAAAGCTGTATTAAACAACCTTAATTAATGTCTCACTTGTATCCATAAAAATTTGTATGTTTGAATCTACCTGGTTCCTTTAAAAATTTGTCTTTAACTTCAAGTTCTTCAATTTTATAACATTATACAAATTGAATCAACTATTAATATATCATCAATTACTAAGATTTGAAGTTTTAATATACAGATACTTGTTTATAAGAACCAAGATTGTTCCATCTAAAACTATACAAATCAAAAGTAAATTCAAACTAAGTAAAATGTGTAAACCCCAAACATTCCTAATCTAGGAATTTAGTATGTTATGAAATTACTGATGAAACTTACTGTAATATAGAAAGATCAATTAGTGAAACATCCAAGTTGGTTGAACTGTCAAGCACAGAAACTGCAGAAATCATGGGCCTCAGTGGTGAAGCACAAGGCTGCTTGATGGCCAGCACTCTGCAGTTGAAAATGCTGGCTATGCTACTGTGGGAATGGGCCACTGTCAATCTATTACAAAGGAATAAAAACACTGTTTTCAGTTTTCCTCATCTAATAATACTACAAGGTTGCACAAGTAAAGAGAAGCAAATAGATTAAAGAAACAAACAAACAGAAATCATGTTTTTGGTATGTGCTTAAGAGAATATAATGAATATGTGATTAGGTGTGAAATGCAATTGAATGGTCCTGCCACATGTGTAATCTACATCAATAGAGAATTCTAATACAAATGTTTGAATAAACATTACCCTAAAAGCTTTCAAAATAAAAGAACAAAATTAACTTTTACATAAAATTGAATTTTATTTTCACTATATTTGTAGCTTAATTTAATTTATAAAAATCCATTTTTTCAATTTTTAAAAATTGGTCCCAACATATTTTTAAGGAGATATAAGCAGCTTAAAAAGTGGATCCCAAAAGTTTTTGGCAGGCTTTGTCACCATTATAAGGCACCAGCATAAATTTTCTGAGAGCACCAGAAAGAAGTAACACACAACACAAATTAGACATTTAATAAACCAGGTCCCACTAATCCATGTTGATGTTGTCATATGAAGGCCAAGATCTTGCAGAATAAGATAGTTTAAGTGAAACCCCAGAACCTATCTAGTTGAAGTTGACCTCTAATCACAGCCTAAACTTTCTGTTTCACCAAATGCATTTCCCAAAGAACCTTCAATTTCAGATGTTCATTGATCACCCAGATCAAGACGACAATGACAGTATAGATAGATATTCAACTAGAATTAATTTTGTGGAGGACCCATATAACATTATGAAAGGAGAATCATCATCATCATCATCATCCACCTTTAAGCTCTATTAATTATCATTCCAATATACATTTAACTGATGAAATTGAACTCAAAAAGTTTGAAATGTTATGAAATTTTGGACCTACTTGTATAGAAAACTACAATCATGGAGTCCAACCACAAGCATGGAAGCTCCAATCTCTCTCACCGTGGCAGCGATCTTGGTTCCCTCCTGGTCCCCTTCCGTGACAATAATTTCAACCTTTGTCTGTAACACAATCCTATTATTATGACACATATCCGTTAATTTGAACACACGAAATTAAACAAGAAAGTGAAAGAGAAGAAAAGAAAGGCATAAAAGGGTACGTACGTTGGGGTAGCTGTTGCACATTTCTTGAAAGGAAAGGGCCAATTTGAAGCCATTGAGGCGAAGAACACGAGCTTTGGTTCTGCTTCTTGATGTTGCAGAGTGGTAGACATGGAGAAGAGTGATTATGTCGCCATAGCGAATGATGTTTGTGAGAGCCCATTGTAGAGCAGTTCTTGCTGCATCCACATCTTCCACAACAACCACAATCTTCTTCACATCCATCTCTGGCTCCCTCATGCTCTCTCTCTCTGTCATGTTCTTTGTTTATATATATCTTAAACTCAGCAAAGGTTGTCGTGTCTCTCTCTCAAACTTTGTGTCCATTCTTTCAATTGACCTTCAATTTAATATTCCACAACCAAATATGAATGGAAACTCTCCTGCTCTGCTTCTGCCTTGTCGCAATTAGGAAAATATAAATAAAAGATATTAAAATAGGTTTGCTTCAGTAATCACTCTAAAATTTCCAAGGAAAGAGACAGATTAGGTAAAACAAAATTATAATAGGATATTTTTTGTGTTACGGTGAATTTATCGATAAGCACATTTTATAAATAATAACAATAACATTTTATATATTTTTTTTTATATTTATTAATATTATTTAAATTAAAATTTTTAATTTTAATAAATAGACCAAAATGGTTAGTTGATTGATAAGTTCGAAAAAAAAAAGTTATAACTCTGGTAAAGAAGGGATTAAGAGTTAAATAACTCTGGGGAAAAGAGTTAAAGTTGAGAAAATAGTTAAAGTTGTTTTCTTCATAAAGTTTATGACAGAGCATTTCAACTCTGGTTGAACTCAACTATAAGCCATGTTCCTTGTGCATTTTTACTATATGTTGGTGCAAAAGGTTATGCTGCTTCGGGAGATGAGTATTGTCACTGATTAAGGATGTTACATATAGAAGAAGAACATTTACACTTTGCATAAAGTGCTTAATTCGACATCCATATTCAAGTTTGTTACATGAAAAAAGGACATTCAAGTAATCTAAAGTTGTTTAATGGCAAGAAACAATCTTTCAATATTCTTCAGTGTCTACATAAAGTCACCTTTCAAGAAGAATAATAGAGAGATCCTCATGCATAGAGCAAAAACCATGTCAAATCTCTGGATCCAAACAAGCTTCAAGGAAAACACTATGATTGTTCATGTAGTGAACTAGGAGAGTGTGTTTACCCTTGTATTCATTGAAAGATGCAATCCCTCTCTAGATAGCAAACCCAATGATCTCTTGATCATTACTCACAAAATTCTTATCTTAAGCAAGAGTGGTTGTTTGAAAAATAATACTTGTTGAGCCAATAGTGGCTTGTAGAAATAATACTCGATTGAGCTAAAAGTGACTTGTTGAAAGAATAATTGGTTAAGGCAGTAATGACTTGTTAAAAGAGTACTCGATTAAGCTAGGAATGACTTGATAAAAGAACACTCGGTTAAGCCAGGAGTGACTTGTGAAAAGAATACTCAAGGTTTTAAGGACAAGTAAATACATGAAAATAGGTTATGTCTATCATGGTACATCAGACATAATATATATCAACAAGTCAATAGCAAATTGATTGTCAAGTAAAACTATTGTCTGAGTAGTTATCAATGTCAAACAATACTTAAGGTTTTAACTTGCATAAGTCATGATCGATAAGTTGCAAGAGTTATAATATGATAATTTGTCAGAGTCATTTAAAAAATATTCGAGACAAGTGATTTAGTGGAGCTAGCTAGTTGTGTTTGATATGATACATCATACAAAAGTGTTACAATCTGATCATTTGATAAACTAAACCATTGTCCGAGTACTATTAATTAAGTGATATTTGTGAAAAGAATTTAAATTTGAAAAAAAAACTCAATTCAACCATCCTTATTGTGTTTTTCCTATTTTCACTTAGTTGATTTTCCACATTTGAGGAATCTGAAGGTGGTAAGACGTTAATGAGAAATAATGATTCTTGCAAGATTGTTGGTATAGGCTTTGTTCGAAAAAAAATGCATGATGACATTATTTGAATATTGACCAATGTCATATATGTCCTAAAATTGAAGAAGAACGTTATATCCATTGAAATATTAGATATGAACGGTTATGGGTGCAATGTTAAGACAAGTTATTCAAATCAAAGGAAGAAGTGTTGTTGTTGTGATGTAGGGAGCTAGTGAAGAGAATATGTATTTAATTTAAGGGTCGTTTATGCTCATGTCTGAGGTTGCAACCATCATGTCATCTGACACTTCGCCTGATACTCTATTGTGGATGCATCTAGGCCACATGAGTAGCCATGGTTTGGATATCTGGTGCAAACAAGGGTTACTAAGTAATTAGGTAACTAGCAAACTCCATATCATCCATGAGACACTTCAACCACATACCTTCATTTATTGCTTCCGTCAATGTTATATACTATGTTGCATTTGCCGACAATACCATTGTTGGTTGGATAATTACTTTCCAACTAACTAGAGATAAAAACATAATCAGTAATGGATTGTCTAGTGTTCAAATATGCCACAGTCTAAGTTAGAGTAACCTACTACATTACATTATTAATCACCCTTTAAGAAAATTCCAATGTCCCCTTTAAGTGTCTCAAGATCTTCTTCATTGCTTGCCATTGCTCTTTCCCAAGCCTACTCACATATCTACTTATAAGACTTATTGTTTATGCAAGGTTCGGTCTAGTACACACCATATCATACATCAGACTTCCCACCATGCTCGCATAAGAACACAAGAGATGTGTTCCTTCTCCTCATCAATTTGAGCAATATTGAATTCTAAAAGACATATAGACATTGCCAAAGCTATGTAGAAAACTTTAACACATCCTTCCTAAAACATCTCAACATCTTTTGAATATACTTCCTTTGACACAAAAATATTTTCTTCTAGAATTGATTCCTCTAAATCTCCATCCCCAAAATTTTCTCAGTAGTGCCCACATCCTTAATCTTAAATTCACTATTGAAAATTGAATTCAACCGTGTGACCTTAACCCCATCTCAAGATACTATGGACATGTTGTCTACATACAACAAGAGCTAAACAAATTCACCAGTCTCTATCTTGTTATGATAAACACATGAGTCATAAAGACTTTTGTCATAGCTTTGAGACACTGTGAATGAATCAAACCTCTTACACCATTATCTAGGAGATCAACCTCTTCAGTTTACACATTCAGCACTCTTTGCCCTCAATCTCTAAACGTTCAAGTTGACGCATCACAATTTAAATTTAAAAAAAATCATAATTTGAAAAGAAAAATTAATTTTTTTTATTTAAGTGTGTTATTTTAATTTGTAAAATATTTGAATTATTTTAAATTCCCTTTCTTGAATCTCAATTATTCATGAAAACTCATTTTAAGTGAGATAGATATGCAAAGGTTAAATATCCCATTGACCTTACAATCAAAGAAAATTAATTTAAAAAGAAACTTTGTAATATTAGTAAATCATAAGTTGGTAGATAAAAATAATTAAAATTATTAATCTACTTACAAGTTTACATTGATAGAGTACTACAAATTTTGACACCATAGGTGTAAGTAGGCATATTTTAGAGAATGAAATATAATTTATCAAAATTGAATAACTAAAATTACCATAAAATATGATAAATAATTTTAAAACTACTTAACTTTCAATTAATAAATTTTAAATTTATTTTTCTAACTTGATTTTAACCTTAGAAGTAGACTTCTATGAAAAGAAAAAAGACAAAAGCTTGGAAGTAGACTCTTTTCACTTAATTAGTATTACATAACCTTTTGTTACATAAATGTAACCACAATAGGACAAGAAGTAGGTGTTGTGTTTTAAATAATAATATATAAAAAGCAGTATTTGGGATGACGTATGCACTCAATAATAACATGTTAAGGATTATGAATGTGACATATACTTGTTTGGCACATGTCACTGAAGATGGCCTAGTCGTGCTTCGACTTGTTCCTTCTAAATTAAAAAATAATAATAAACTTAATCAAGTCACAATCAATAATATAGATACACTGATACGATATATCTTTTTTTATATTAAAATAATTTAACATATTTTTATAATATCACATTACATATAATTAATTTATCGAATATGTTTTTTCTTCGTTTACTATTATTTTCTCTTTTTTTTCTAAAAAATAGTTATCGTCTTTATAATTTTAAGATGTTGTTTTAAGTTTAGGGCACCTAAGAATCACAGAGTTTGCAATTTTTGTCAAAATAATTTACGACAAAGTTTATAGTTTTTGTCAAAAGCAAATGGTATGAATTTATAATTTTAGTCAAAAAAATTATATATTAAATAATAATAGTTTTGTTAAATGTTTTTAGATGTATTTGAAACATCATGTTAAATTTATTGAATATTTATTTTAAATTTATGTTTTTATTTCTAAGTACATTTTTGTTTAAGAAATTATTTTTTTATTGTATAATTTTCAACACCCACATCACTATAAAAAATATGAAAAAGAGAATGCATATGAGATATTGGTGAGGAAAAGTTTGAAACTTCTAGCGAGGATTTTTATTTTCTTTTCTTTATTAGATTTTCTTGTATTTTAACTAGTAATAATTTCTTATATAGATGCTTTGATTTTTTATTTTCTGCCTTTTTTTTTAATTTTGTTCTTCTCTAAAATTCAGATGCATAAAAAAATCTTTTTATTCAATAAAAGTTTATCTTTGAGATAAAAACAAAATTTCTTGTTTTAATATTAAGCACAACTATTTTGGACTAAATATGTTTTTTTATTTTTTATAATGTGAAATTGGATTTTATTATTGTTCCAAACTTTAAATTTTCTTCATGTTTATAGTACGCAAATGATTAAAATAAGTTGGTATGACAATTTTTTTACTTGAAATTTTTTTTTTCAATATAACTTATATTATAATATTATAATAGTCACATCATATTCTTCAATGAATCATTGTCTAAGTTAGTAATGAATAATTGTCTACGTTATAGATGAGTCAAGTCAACATAAAAGTTTCAACGATTAAATACAATTTTAATTTTATTTTCTTTACATAAAATAACTTTTTTAGTAAAAAAGTAAAATATTTAAAAAATATATTATAATTGATGTTTTTGTTTATATTAAACTGAAACTTATAACCTAATAAATATTATAATAAATATTTATAATTAATATAAATGTGAATATTTATTTATAAATATTAATTATAATATTTATACTAATTTTAAATATTAACTATAATTATAAGATCCATTTTTAATATTAATTATAATATTTAATACTAATTATAATATTTAAAATATTTATAAAATATATTATAATTAATATTTTTGTTTATATCCAAAGTGAATCTTATAACATAATAAATATTATAATTAATATAAATGTAAATATTTATTTATAAATATTAATTATAAATATTAAATATAATTATAAGATCCAGTTTTAATATTAATTATAATATTTAGTATTATAATATTTAATATTAATTATATTATTTAATATTAATTATAATATTTAATATTATCTATAATATTTATTATTAACTATAATATTTAATATTAATTATAATATTTAATATTAATTAAAATATAATATTTTTGTTTATATTCAAACTGAAACTTATAACATAATAAATATTATAATTAATATATATGTGAATAGTTATTTATAAATATTAATTATAATTGTGAGATAAAGTTTTAGTATTAATTATAATATTTAAAGATTAGTTAAATACTAGGTATGAAACAGATTTATGTCAAAGGGTGTTGTTTGTTTTTCTGCTTTTTTTTTTTTTTATAAAGTTTTCGTGTTAGGCATCACTATGCAACTTGACATCTCAGCTAAGCTGACACCTCAAGTAAC
>Ga0123342_1002098_pt1 | contig 33421 bp, 16 predicted proteins | sample Turbeawhitnodule_FD_89960 | JGI IMG/M metagenome (GOLD analysis project Ga0123342, IMG submission 89960) | Root nodule microbial communities of legume samples collected from Mexico - Turtle bean Mexico white nodule | ecosystem: Host-associated > Plants > Roots > Nodule | place: Mexico: Nepantla... | reverse complement strand
TTTTCCAAATATAATAATTTTTCATTTATCTATTTATTTCCAAATTCAATAACAATTTTCTTCATTTTTTAATTAATCAAATAATCAAGTTATTGTATTACATTACCGTCAAACATGATTCATTCACGATTATCCAATTTTTTGTTCCTTAAAACTAACATTCTTACAAAATTATGTATCAAATTAATTTTTAACATTACATAACTTACTATCCAATATATAAATAATAAAATTAAAAAAAAAATATGACGTGGCAGAAGTCGTGTCAACTTGGCACGACTTCTGTATGACAAGACAGAAGTCGTGTCAAGTTGGCACGACTTTAGTATGACAGGGCAGAAGTCGTGCCAACTTGGCACGACTTGAGTATGACATGGCAGAAGTCGTGCCTAATTGGAACGATTTCTGCATATGAAGTCGTGTCGAATTGACACAACTTACCTAAATTTGTAATTTTTTTTAAACGAACCCCATTTTGGTAAAAACAAAAAAAAATAACCCCATCATGGTCAAAAAAACCCATTTAATCATGTTGTATAACTCCTAATTAAAATTAATATTCTTAACCCATGATTTGACGTGAACATTATTTTTTACCGAGAGAGCACTAGACTATCTGAATAATCGACCATTCAGACTTCCGATTTTCATCGAGTAGAAGCTTTATTACTAAGCAACACTTTAAAAATTTCTAATAAAATTTTATCATTATGAGAGAGAGTCGTGCATTCTCCATCTATCTACGACATACCTCCAGAACCATGAAAACCAGACATCTAACTCCTTCTCAGTATAACACTTGTGATTAACAAAAATGAATGGATATTTTGAGCTAAGAATAAAGTAAGAAAAGAAAAGTGAGAGGTAGTGTTTTTTTGTTTAAATAATTGGGTTGTTTTTCTTACTTTATAAGCATCCATGTTTGTAAGTTATGGCATGTAATATATTTTAATGAATGCATTTCAGCATCTAGTAGCACACAAGTAGTAAATGGGACCAACCCAGGCACCACCCACCGAGCCTAACTACGTGTTAAACTCACTCACTCTCTCATCTCACAACCCTCATACTTATTAAGGTTATGCAATTAATCAATCGACGTGGAAACGCAATCAACAAACTTTTATTTTCTCTCAAAGCCCCCACATCGAAAACAAACCCACTCAAAAACGCAACTCCTTCTCTATATATATATCCCACCCACTCACTATCGTTCTTCATTTTCCACCATGGCTTCTCAAAACCACACCAAATTACTAGCCATTGCGCTAGTGCTCTGTGTGGCACTGTCCTTCCCAAGGACGTCCCAAGGGAGGGTGCCCTTCGCGTGCGACCCTGCGAACGGACTCACCAGGGGGTTCAAGTTTTGCAGGACCCACGTCCCCATCCACGTGAGGGTGCAGGACCTCATAGCCAGACTCACATTGCCGGAAAAGATTAGGCTCGTCGTCAACAACGCCATCGCCCTGCCCCGGCTCGGAATCCAAGGCTACGAGTGGTGGTCGGAGGCGCTTCACGGCGTCTCCAATGTGGGCCCCGGCACCAAGTTCGGTGGGGCATTCCCCGGCGCCACCATGTTCCCTCAGGTCATCACAACCGCTGCTTCCTTCAATCAATCTCTCTGGCGCCAAATTGGACGGGTGAGATCATTTTACCCTCTTCCTTATTCTATCGTATCCCTCCCACTAAACCTATAACATCAACTTTTTCAATATTCATTTCCGTTGGCTGATAAATAATTAAAAGTAGATTCCTTTATTCTCCTTTTCGGCCATTCATGACAAAATTACCCATTTATCCATCACCTTTTTTATCCATAATTAATACATTAAATATTGCCTTTGCATGCATGCCTTTATTATAGTCCCAATATAATACCACACAATGGGTAATTTCTCTACTAAAATAGAATCCTAAGAGAGCGATAAATAATATTGAATAAATAGAGCGGAATAATAAAAGAGATAAAGAAAAAAAAACACACCAGAAAATTGTTAACGGATCAATTTAGCTTAATCTCCGAGCACAGCAAAAACAATTCATTTTTATTATTATGGGAAAAGATATTACAAATTGAAATATTTAACAGTGAAAAACGAAAGTTTAATTTATAACCCTCAAACCTCTTTCCCAAACAATGAACCCACATTGATGTGAACTTAAGATTAAGCCAAAATCATTACCCAGTAAAAGTTACTTCAATGAAATCATTTTATGTTCTTTAAAAAAAAATAATCATACATTCATAATTTTTATATAATAAGATATATAAATTCCCACGTCTTAAATGGTTACTTTCATAAGTTTTTTGAATTTTTGACTTTTGAGTGTACTTTTAAGTTTTGAGTACGGGGCTCGAGATTTTATACATTTTCTAGAGTTTTTAGTTACAAAACATCTGAAGAACGACGGAAAAAAGTTGTTGTTGTACATGAAGATTACAAAAAGTGACTGGGTATTTTTGTTGGTTATTACTTTCGTTTTTGTTCTAATCCAAGTAAGTTTTTTTTTATATATATACTATTAAGAGTGTGATGCCTCGTTATAACCTGTTTTAGCTGGTTTACATGGTAGCTGACAAAATTGTGTCCCAACCACCATGTGGGTTGCTGCATTTGAATATAAATATATAAATATATGTGCAATCGGACAATGAGGTCATTTTAATGGTAAAGAAAATGATGATAAGTTTGAAAACTCATCAACCCAAATTGTCAGCAAGCAGAGGGTAAAAGAAGTTCATTACGCCATTGATTCATTAACTACGAAAGTAACATAGATGTTGCTTTTGCTTGTCCTTGTCTTCACTCCCTCTTTAATTCATTACTTCAATATTCATATCCCTCAAGATTGGAATAATAATTAATTTTCACTTTTCTGCTCATTAGTAGATCCCTTTCATATTCTAATTTCTTTTACATGTTTTCACTTCAAACTTATCTTAATTTGCATGTTTGAAGTTGTTTAATGAAGCATGGAGTTTCATCGTGTTTACATCTTTATTAATTATTGGTTTGGTGAATAATTGAAGAACACATAGTAGGTATTTGATGCCTTGCAAAAACTTGCGTCGACTTTTCCACCACGTCTTTTTTCTTTTCATTCTCGTTTTGGTGGCCATGGCTAATGATTTTAATGCTGATAATGATAAAAGTTGCGATTGTTGTAACAAAGAGACCAATCACATTACCAAGAGTTGTTATATTAATATATTATTGGTGAAGTGAAGTTCTTCTCTTGAGATAAAGTGATGATGAAAAGGAAAACCATTCAATGTTGATTTGGATATTTACTTATTTGTCGTGACATTTAGATTCCAGAAAATGTCAAAAATGGGGTGTTTTGTTTTGTCTCTTACTCTCAAAAGCAAATTTTAATATTCCGGTTGTTGGTAGTTTGGCTAAGACAGAGAACAAATCGAGAGATTAAGATTTTTTTTTCTCTAAATAATTATTATTCTATTTTGGTGCTTTAATTAATACATATGCAGAGGGTCTAAGGTTTTTAATATTTTAAAAATTATTAATGAATAATATCTAAAATTGTCCTTGAAAATTGATTGCGATATGAATTGATTGATATTCATATAATTACCTTTATGGATAGTTTATATTGTTAGGTAGTAATTAAGGGTTTACTAAAAGAAATATAGGTAAGTAATGATGATGGAGGAGGTACAAAAAGAAATGTAGGAAATTAATGATGGGTGGTATATGCAGGTGGTGTCTGATGAAGCAAGAGCAATGTACAACGGTGGACAGGGTGGCTTGACGTATTGGAGTCCAAATGTCAACATTTTTCGCGACCCACGGTGGGGCCGCGGCCAAGAGACTCCCGGCGAAGACCCAACCCTCGCCGCAAAATACGCCGCCAGCTATGTCCAAGGACTCCAAGGCGACGGCGCCGGAAACCGCCTCAAGGTGGCTGCTTGTTGTAAACACTACACCGCTTATGATCTTGATAACTGGAATGGTGTAGACAGGTTCCATTTCAATGCCAAGGTATATATTCTCCCATTTTGGGGTTTTGAAGCTCGTTATTTTAATTAGACACGACTCTGCCATATTATACCGTGTCAACTTGACACAATTTCTGTCTTTTCATACTGAAGTTGTGTCAACTTGACACGACTTCTGCCACGTCATAAATTTTTTTATATATGTATTTTATGTCGTGTCAAGTTGGCTCGACTTCAGTATGACAGGGTAGAAGTCATGTCTAATTGGGACGATTTGTGCATATGAAGTCGTGCCGAATTGGCACGACTTGCCTAAATTTGCAATTTTTTTAAACGGACTCCACTTCGGTAAAAAACAAAAAAAAATAACTCCATCATGGTAAAAAAAAACTCTTTCATTTTGATATATTTTCAAATTGATTAAATTCTAAATGAAAAATAAATGAAATCTTTTTTATTAATTTTAAAAAACGATATTAAAATTATTTTACCATATTAAAATCATAAAAATCTTTTTTATGATATAACATTATTTTTACATTTTATATGATTTTTTATTTGTTGGCTAAATGTATTATATAAATAAATAAAGTTGATCTACCTGTCCATTTTGTCCTTTCTTTCATGCAAACCACTTGTTTTTGATGAACCAGTTTGTTCTGAACTGGAACTGATGGAAGTTGTTGTGACAACGACTTGCGCCCACTTGCTAATTAGTTGGGCCCATGCCACTCACACTACCCAATCAATCACCACTTACACAAATGACGTCACTTCAAATAATGATAAAATAAAACCATGGGCCCAAATTGAAAGGCTTTTGTGGGCTTTTTTGCACCTGCAGGTAAGCAAACAGGATCTGGAGGACACTTACGACGTGCCATTTAAAGCCTGTGTGTTGGAAGGACAAGTGGCGAGTGTCATGTGTTCTTACAATCAGGTCAATGGCAAGCCCACCTGTGCTGACCCTGATCTCCTTCGCAACACTATCCGTGGCCAATGGGGCCTCAATGGGTCAGTCCAATTTACTCATTTATTTTTTGGTATTTCTCCCTGCACCCCAACAAATCACTTCCTTCACCTCATCATTCTTGGAAAAGACCATTTTATCCCTTTAAAATGACTTCCAAATTACTCTTTCTGAGATATTCTGGAAACACACTTTGCTTACCATAGGGAACTTCTATTCCAGAAACACCTTTTCTTACAGAACCCTTATTTTGAAATCATCCAAAACTATCAAGGATAATTCTGGTATTTCAAAGAATGTAAGGGTGCAGATAGAAAATGTAGAGGTGCAGAAAGAACTACCCTTTAATTAATTGGGCTTTTGGTTTCAGCTTTTACCAATTTTCTCACCGTTGTTTTTGTCGTACACAAAAAAAAAAAAGGTACATAGTCTCGGACTGTGACTCGGTTGGAGTTTTCTACGACAGCCAACACTACACGAGAACACCCGAGGAAGCAGCAGCAGATGCCATAAAAGCGGGCCTGGACTTGGACTGCGGCCCATTCTTGGCGATCCACACCGATGCTGCCATAAAGAAGGGGCTCATTTCCGAAAACGATCTGAACCTTGCCTTGGCCAATCTCATCACGGTCCAAATGAGATTGGGCATGTTTGACGGCGAACCCTCGGCCCAACCATACGGAAACTTGGGCCCAAGAGACGTGTGCACCCCGGCCCATCAAGAACTGGCCCTTGAAGCAGCTAGAGAGAGCATAGTACTCTTACAAAACAAGAGAAACTCCTTACCACTATCCCCTGCGCGAATCCGCACCGTAGGAGTGATTGGGCCCAATTCGGACGCTACAGTTACAATGATAGGGAACTATGCTGGTTAGTTAACAACTTAACAAGCTAATAATCGTATTTGTGGTGACAAAAAGAAAAAGGCTAATATAGTTTGAATTGTGGTAGGTGTGGCGTGTGGGTATACGAGTCCTTTGCAAGGGATTGCGAGGTATGTGAAGACTTCACATCAAATTGGGTGTAGGGGTGTGGCTTGCAGAGGAAACGAACTATTTGGAGCAGCAGAGACCGTAGCTAAGGTAGTTGATGCCACTGTGTTGGTGATGGGCCTTGACCAGTCTGTAGAAGCCGAAACAAGAGACAGAGTTGGGCTTCTCTTACCGGGCCTTCAACAGGAGCTTGTTGCTAGGGTGGCTAGGGCCTCAAAGGGCCCAGTGATCTTGGTCATCATGTCTGGTGGCCCAGTTGATATCTCGTTTGCTGTAAATGACCCAAAGATCAGTGCCATTTTGTGGGTTGGTTATCCTGGCCAAGCGGGAGGAACCGCCATAGCTGACGTCATCTTTGGTCATACTAACCCAGGTAAAATAGTCCCACATTATCTTTTTTTATTTTTCAATAAAAAATTTTATGGTAAAGATTTAACACCTAAAATAACAACAATCATTTATCCCTACATAAAAAAAATATTATTAATATATATATAAATAAATAAAAATATGAAAAAACTATATCAAAACTCATATATTAACAAAAACGGTCTATAGGTAATCTATACTTATTAATAAAGAGCTATAAGAAAAGACTAAATGAAAGTCTATTATATCAATCAAAATATTCTTGATGAATAAAGTATAAGTTTGCAATTTTATCAGCACATACATTTTAAATTTGATTTTTTCACCATAGTTAAAATAAATGTTTCACCTACTACAAAACATTCAAGAAATATTAGTCATAACAATAAATATAACATAAATTAAGATAAAATCACATTCAAACCACGAACTAGTAAAATCTATCTTTTAATTTTGTTCAATAGTATCTATAACTCGATAAAGCTTAACAACTAAACTACCTTTTAATTTTGTTCAATAATATCTATAACTCGATAAAGCTTCAATAGTATCTATAACTCGATAAAACTTAACATCATTTTTACTCGATAAAGTTAACCACGAAACTACTAGTCTTTTTCTTTGGTTTATTTTACATAAGTGTGAATATATTGGGATGTGTTGCAGGTGGAAGATTACCCATGACATGGTACCCAGAAGGGTATTTATCTAAAGTGCCGATGACAAACATGGACATGCGTCCAAACCCAGGAACAGGGTACCCAGGAAGAACCTATAGATTCTACAAAGGACCTGTGGTCTTCCCATTCGGACATGGATTAAGTTACTCAACATTCACCCACGCCTTAGCCATTGCTCCCAAACACCTCTCACTACCCTTAACCACTTTCACAAACTCAACCCTCTCCACCCAAGCACCGAGGCTCAGCCACGCCAATTGTGATGATGACACGTTGGACATGGAACTCCACGTGGACGTAAAAAATGACGGCTCCATGGATGGGACCCACACCCTTCTCGTATTCTCGAAACCGCCGCCAGGAAAATGGTCTCAGATCAAACAACTGGTGAACTTTCAGAAGATCCATGTTCCTGCTGGCTCCACGCAAAGGGTGACGGTTGGTGTTCATGTCTGCAAACACTTGTCCGTCGTGGACCAGTTCGGGATTCGAAGGATCCCTTCTGGTCAACACGAACTCCACATTGGTGATCTCAAACATTCTATTTCTGTCCAAACTATGCAACAGATCAACAACTGAACACATTCATTCTGCCATTGATTCATCATCTGTCAAGCAAATTTGACAGCTCCAAATAGCAAAAACATCATATGAAGAATAAAGAAAAAGAAAGAAGTTACTATAGCCTGAAAAATTCAGATGTAAAATAAGGGTATATAGATGGCAACTGTAATTTGTAAAATCATGTATCATTATTATTCATACTTCATATGTCAAAAAGGGATATAAACAAAGATTACGTTATATATATTCTTTCTTTTTACTTTTTCTTTTCCTCATTCCATTTCTTTGATCCAGTTGGTCACCACATTAGTGTTATATGTGGGATCATAATTTTTTTCTCAAAACTCTCGATCAGAGTATTGTTCCAATATAACTAATATTTAGTATTATATTGGAGTCGATGTTAATGATAGTTTAAATATACATTTTTCTCTTAATTTTCATCGAAATGTGTAGAGATTAGAGTCTTTCATAGTATATAAGTGAGTGCAAATCTTAATCTTTTATGAAATTGAGTTAGACTTAAAATACACTTCTTTTTTAATAAAATATATTTTAAAGAAAAATCGTAAATTTTAAAACAAACAATACTTAATTGACTCTAATGATATTTATCGAATTTCAAACAAAACATGTCAAGCATATGAAACAAAGTTACTAAACCATTGGCTCAATGTTTTTATTAAATGAGTGAACCTTTATGGTCAACTTCAAACCCACAAGCTAGACTAAGAAAAAAATATGACTCCATACAAATTTGAACCAAGTTGAATCGACCTGTTTTCGTTGTTTAGACAGTTGAATTGAATTGGACTAATAAATGTATTTGACTACTCAAAGTATACCAAAATCAAATTTTAAATCAATTTCTCCTCAGAAAAAAAGTAAAACAACAAAAATGTAAGCTTCTAGTGGTATATTTTGACATTCACAAAAAACATCATTTGAAAATTCAAAATAATAATATTTTATAATTTAAAATACTAATATATATTTTTATATTATTAAAGGCCATGTAATTTTTTAAGGAGAGTCTCAAAAAATTGTTTAGTAAATTATATAATCTAGATTTAACTTTTTAATATAGATGAGCACCAATATTTTAGTATTATTCATTTTACACATAAATAAATTATTAATTTATTATAATATATTTTGTTATAAAAAAAGTTGTAGGATAGATGTTATTTTTGAACAGTGATGGGTATTTCCCACTATAAAAACTGAAGTTTAAGAAAATTTACAGTAACTCGTACTTAACCAAATGACTAAACCATAAAGAAACTTCATATATAAAATAACTGTATCTGAAAACAGGTTATTATTTGTAAAAGGCACTTTATAATTTGGTAAAAAGATCACAGTCACATATGGTTGGTACTATGAATTTTTATAAATGTTGAGAGCTTTGCATTTGCAATTAATTAAGAACAGAGGATAAGGATAGGACTATAGGAGTAGGACAATAATTTTGTACGGAATTAATCCACCGTCCAATAATTTCACACTTTTATGATTATATATATATATATATATTATATATATTCTTCCCTAGTGTCAATTCTCAACATTAAAGAAAAAGTAAATTTACACAAATTTTTATTATAAAAAACAATAAAAATGATTATAAGAAAAAGAAAAGTGATAAGATTAAGATAGTGCATGATATTTATGTTACGTTTCTTAAAGTTTACTTAAAGTTTAGTTTGCTATGATTGCTGAGTCTTGTGGAATTATATATGTTATGGAGAAAACTCAAAAGATGAGGCTTACTAATGTTTAGCTTCAATGTGATTTTGCCTTAGTTTGTGCTGCGTTTACTGCTAGGACTAATGTTCCATGAATGTTTCGTAATCGATAAAATCAGGTTTAGGGTTACTTATTTTTTTGGTGAATGGGATGTGTGCTGATAAATTGGTTAATTTATGATTTATTCATAGAGAATCATTTCATTGGTATAATAGGCTTCCATATAGTCTGTTTTTAGAATTTTTTATGAATAGGTATAGTTTACATATGTATCATTCTTGTAACATATGAGTTTTGGTCTAGTCTCTCATATTTTTATGTATTTTTTTAATAATAATACTTTTTTCATGTGATGACATATGATTGTTGTTACTTGAGATATCAACCTAGTTGAGATATCAAGTTACATAGTAATACCTAACCTAAAATCTTTTATAAAAAAAAATAGTTAGTGCATGATATTTTAAAAACAATTTTTTAATGATAATGTATTAGGGTAAAACTAATAATAATGGTAATAAAAGGTTCAAGTAGATGCATGATATATCATAATTAGGATAACGGTTAATATAAGTTATATATTTTTTCTTATATTATCAATTAGAAGTTATATAATAAAACAGGTTGTCCATATAAAATTTTCAAAATAAAAAATAAGAAAAAGTTACTTTTACAACAGTGTTTATAAATTATATCTAACTTACAACCAATTTTTATAGTAAAATATATTTTTTTCAGTTGTCAAAGTTGACAAATGAATATAAAATTGAAAAGGGAATAACTAAAAAAATAGCCTTGTTGATATCTTACAACCTTTATATAATTATAATTAAAAAATAATAATTTTTTTACTGAAATAAAACAATTTTATTATATCACTATTATTAATTGATGTTTTATGTGTAGTATTTAAAAAAAAAAATTGTTAGTGGTAGATCTTGTGGTATAGGTCTTAGGCTTAGCTGGTGGATCTTGTGGTGAAAGTATCTCTATAAAATAGAGTCTTAGCTTTGTAGAGAGATTGGTGGGGCCTTTGACAAGTGCAATCGTACAACAGTTTTTAATTTTCAGAAAACTCACATAAAATTTATATATATAATGCACTTATTAATTAAAAGTTTTATTCATTACATTAAATCTAAAGTTTCTATAAAAATTTAACATATTATATATATATATATAATTATTTAATATCTTTGTAACACACTTAACAAAAGATAAATATGGATTGAATTAAGTAGTATTGCTTATGTCTCTTAATCAAATGGCCCAATCAACACCGTTTGTGAGGGTACCCTATGAATTGAAAGGACAAAAAAGAAAGAAAATAATAAAAAATATTTTTAAATACCTTATTTATATTAAAATGATTTTTTTTATGCATAGGATATCCTTATTTTTTTTAAGTTAGTTTAAATATAATTTTAAAAAATTACATATATATATAATTACAAAATGTGAAAATCGACCTTAAGTTCAAGATATTGTGATATCCTTTAATCTGTTGAATTGATTATGCTGACAAAAAAAAAATAGTATTGTATTGCAATAAATTATACGAATTTCAATAATTCTAGCAACATTAAATTTTGTATCATAATTGATTGTGACAATCTTTATCACATTGATAGCATATGTAGTTTAAAACTAATATTATTGTATTCAACTTGTTATCGAGTACCCTAAGTAATTAATAGTTAAATTTTGATAAAAAAAATATATTATATTGTTTTAAAATGTTATTAAATAATGTATATAATAAAAATATATCTTAATATAATAAATATACGTTGATCATTTATCGTATATTATTTTAAAATGGCTACTCCTTTTTAAAAAAAATACAATTACTTAAAAATATTAATTTTAACACTGACTACAGAATATGATTTTTTATAAGGTAATCCACCACACCAGTTTAGGAAAATCCAAATTGTAGAATAAAAAATTCATATAATTAAGCTTTCAAATTTTTTATTTTTATTTATTTAAGAAAATAACGAATAATGCATCATGATCACATATAAACTTAACTAACATATAAAATATTAAAAATAAAATTATATCATGCAATTAAAATGCAACCTATTAACACAACAATCCCATAAAAAAACACTACAATCAAAAGTTAAACATGTAGCTTAAAAAAATTAATCTTTATCATAAATGAACTAAACTATCACTTATTCAACTTCCACACATTCTAACAATTTTAATCACTGATACATTAATCCATTATAACTCTTTTCAATTTCCAATCAAAGTCAATTTCCACATCAATTCAATACAACATATTCTTCCAAATCATTAAACTATTTTTTTGACTAAATCATGCTTAATTAATTAGCTCATCTAGTCATTTATCTTCCAAGAAAAAAAAATAATTTAAAACTACTCCTAAGAACTTTAATGATCTAGAAAATTTCAGAACATGAAAACAAAAAATTGATATTGATGAAACAACTTTTCAAAAACCAAAACATTCATATGAACCTAAAAAAGACTAGATAAATAATTTCTAAGAAAAAAATTGACTCTAAAAGAAATTGTAATTCATCATAACCCGTAATCATTTAACAATCAATAAAAAAATACAATCAATTTTAGAAAGTTACAAATAAATTATAAAAAGAAAAAAAGTATAAAGATTGTGATTTTATAAAATAAATAACTAAATAGTAAAAATTCCATTTTTTATATTTAATCATGACTTAAAATTTTAATATTTCAAAATCATTCCTATTAAACAACAAAATTCGGGTCTTTAAAGATATGTAAGTGTCAAAAACATAACATAAAAAGGAAATAAAAATATTTTATTATATATTTTACTTTAATTTTAATTTATTTTGTATAACGATTCTCCGTTTGTAACAAAACCAAAAATGAGATGAGCAAATTGTTTCTTTTTGGTATTTTCTGTGTTCAAAATCCAGTGGTAGTACTAATGAATGATAATAGTTATTAATGAAAATATAAATAAGGGTTTTCTAATCTTAAAAAATAATAATAGTAATAATAACATATGTCGATTAATTAAAATAATATTAATAATTCTTATTTGAATGCACTTTCAATTTGGTTATTACATAAATTATTACAAAGTTAACCATAATAACTTTTAACGCACTTCTAATTTGATTATTATATACTTTAAAATAGTAAAAGTAAAATATTGATAATTATAAAAGTTGTGACAAATAATTTAATTTTTTTTAAAGGAAATAGAGGTAGAATAAGAATTTGGTAAAAGAACAATAGTAGAGGTTTGGATACACTTTTAATCTAATCATCACAACTATATCCATTCCAAGAAAATAATGAAATATAAACCAATTTTAGAGACAAAAAATAATTAGTTGCTATAATGACTAAATTATAAACCATTTTAGAGACTGACAAAATTTTTTGTTTCTAAATTAGTTTATATGTTAAATAATTTTTAAATTAGTATCTAATTAGCAACCAAAGTTTTAACTACCAATTATTTATATTTTAAATTTGGTAGCAAAACTCTTGGTTGCTAATTAGATACCAATCTAGAAATCATTTAACAATAATATAAATTAATTTAGAAACCAAATTTGTTTTAGTATCTAAAATGATTTCTAATTTAGTTACTATGTTTTTTTTTCTATAAAATTGGTTTCTATTTCATGATTTTATTGTATTGGTCATTAAGAATTAATGATAATCATCTTAATTACGTTTATAATTTAGTTATCATAAAAATTAGCAATAACTACCTTAAATATACTTCTAATTTTGAATATTATAAAAGTTTTTTAATATTAAATTAAAATTAAAATATTCAAAGATTAGTTAATTTTAACATACAAGTATTTCCTCCTATAAAAGGATTACGTGATTATGATATTTTCATTACACTTAAAGATATCAAAAGCAAAGAATTATTCATAGAACTAAAAATAGTGTTATTTAAAAAATGGTTTTTTTTTATCTAAAATAATATATTAAATAAATAATAAATTGTTATTCTAATTAGTCTTACTAATTTTAAGAGGTAATACAAATAATTATTAAAATTACTTAATTTTTTCCTATTTAATTACAGGTAACGTTTTAGGAATTACATTAGTGTGCTCATACATCCTTGTAATCCACTTTCAGATTTAAAATTTGGTTTTACTAATAATTTTTTTAATTTTTTTATTAAATAAATATTAATAACGATTACATTATTTTAAACTTATGATAACTCTTCTAATGATTCTTAAAACATTTTATATATATTTTTATTTTAAATACTTTTATTAACAATCAAAATGTTTTGTACCATTATATGAATGTATGCAAGGTAATAAATTAATGTGAAGTAACAATTACCTAAAAATAAAAAGAAACATTAAAGATTAAATACAAAATTAGTAAATTTAATAAAAAGGCTAAAAATACATTCAAATTATTCTATTTTCATATGAGTTACTTAAACTCTGATTAAAAAAATAGCTTATATAGTTTATAATATGTAAGTTTATTTATTTTATTTACTATTCTTTATCCTCACTATCTTATTCAAAATTTTATTTTATTTTTTATCAATTTAAAAACTTTCTTACTTACTTTAAGAAATTAAAGGTTAAGTTATGCATTTCAAGTATTCTACTTTCAAATCTTTAATTGGTGAAAAAAATATGTATCACCTAAGAAAAAGTACAGTCTTAAAATAATATATAAATATAATTTATATAAATATAATTTAACAGTTAAATGTTAAAGGATGTTATGTCATATAAATCGTGAGAATCACAATTATAAGTAAAATATGAAAACATCGAAATAGATGCGTCTTTAAGAATAAGAGAGTTGATCATACAAAGATGTTTGTGGTGGTAAAAAAAAAAATTTGAACTTTGATTACTAGTGATTTGTTGGTTTTTCCTGATTATTGGCAAGTGTACGTTTCTTTGATTGGTTTTGAGATGAGAAATAACTGATAGTTTTTTTTTTGAAAATTTGGAATAGGTTAGGGTGTGAGGTACTATCTTATCTCTCTTTTTAATTATTGTATAAGAGTTGAGTCATCCCTGAAGTGATCTATATTTATTTATTATTCTTTTACTGATAAAAAAAATTAAATCAATAAAATTATATCTTAAATACATTAATTGATATAATTAGGGCTATGAATATGTGAGATTCAACTCTGAAAACCCTAAATCCTAAAACTAACTCTCCAATCGCACTGATTCATGAGCATCCCTTCACTGTTTATGAGTAAAAATTAACGTTAAATTTTGAAGGTTATTAGCACTTAAGATGAAACCCTATTTTAGAGTGAAAAGTGAAAGGATTTAAATGAAATGGTAAGTGAGAAAGTGTCGGTAATGAAGATTAGTAGCACATGAGAAAATTGTACGTTTGGGGTATCAGATGGACCAAACGATGCTGATATTCTAACGTCTCAAACTACATCACAACATCTTCTTCTTCTTCACCATTTTTCATCTTCAAAACCATTTCCTTAACCAAATCACACCAACAATAATTTCCTTGGATCTGGTCTCTGTTACTTGTCTTCTGCCAACAAAATGAAACACGTGCCAACTAGCCACTACAAAACGCCCACGTAAACCCTTTTCATAACAATGGATATTTGACATAAAAGATCCAAAATTTAGTCGTTTTTATTATTATTAATATTAGATTTGGTGCCTTATTTCTTAGCCTCTCCTCGTATAAATTGATGCATATTCTTATCTAACCCTCTCACTCAAACCCCTTCTACCTCATTCTCTCTGCTTTCTTCTCTTTAACACTTTCTCTCACTTTCTCCTCCTTGCATCTCTACCTTCCTCTTACCACAAGGTAATTTATCAACATCATCACCCCTTTATCTATTTTCTTCTTTTTCTTATATATAATTGAGTATTCATTCCCCTGCTTCCAACTAGTTCTTCCTTGCTCGATTGGGAGACTGCTCTGTTTCTATACTCTGTTTTCTCTTTCTCTGTTTTTCATCTTCTCTTTTCACACAAATTAAAGGTTACATTTTTGTAGATGAATAATGGTCTAACTTTGAATATTATTTTCTGGTTTGTTATACTCACCAATTGGGTTTTTGAATAGGTAAACAAAAATGTCAGGGTGTGACAAGGAAGACTATTTCACTGCCCCAGATGCTGAGGTACGTAACATGACCAAACTCCAACCAGCAATTATATATTTTTCTTCAAAACGGTTCATTGATTGTTTTAATATTATGATATACGACTTAGAAATACGATAAAAGCTGCGTGGTTTTATGGTGGTGAATAATGTGAATGCTATGCGTGTGGAATGACATTGCAATATGCAAATAACACCAAAAATTAGAGGAGAATCAGACGGAAAATCCTAGTGTCTATTTCTGATTCAGTGACATAACTTGACTGCACGTGTCTATTTTCCTTGGTGTGCATTACGTTGTACCCATGTACTCGTTCTTCATCATCATCATCGTTGTACCGTGTACTTTTGTGCCGTGTATTGATTGAGTACCTGAGTGTTTTTTTCTTTCTAATTTTTCAATTGGGTTACAGTAATATCAGACAAATTATTAGATTTGAAATTAAGTTAAGAGATTTTAAGGTGAAGATATTTTGGTGGTGCTCCAAAATTGTCGGTTACTCTGTTCTAGTTTTAAGGAGTCCCTACCAAAAGTGATGCATACAAAACTCACTGTGCAAAACAAAACAAGCCTAACTGGCTTTTTGGCTGTCAAGCAAATCATGTGAACTTCGTTTTCTCCCAAACATGACCTTCTCATGGCCATCATTGAAACAAAAAAAGAAGATAATTAAGGTCTTGTGGAATATTCTCTTTCCCCACTCACATGAAAGAATTGAGTTCAACTCAAAACACACTTTCAATTGTAATGATACTATTAGGTTGTAATTAGGTTACTGATAGAATTGGTCAAATGCATATTTTTATTATGTTCTTAGTCTTGGTAGACAAATGTGTAATTTTAACTTGTGGGTTACTTTGCTATGTTTTCAAGATTCAAATTAAAGAAAAGGGTCCAATTGCACAACATCTTTGGCTAAATAATTTTCCACTACACAAACATTGACTGGTGTACACCTTTTCTGATATCATGATTTTTCTTATTGAGGACAATTCTCTTTGGTGGTTGGTGAGATATGGCCCCAAGATTCAAAATATAACATATGTTTACCTTTAGAGTGTTTCATTTTGTTCATCAACTATCAATTTTATAATATCACATTCTCTTCCTTTCCTTTCTTTTGGTTTGATTTAACAATTTTTAATATCAGACAACAGCTGGGGGAAAGTATGGTTCACTTGTCCCAAAGAAGAAGCCTTTGATATCAAAAGTAAGCCAATACTAGAGAAAACAACTTCATTTTTATCATATAACATATCATTAGTTTAATTACTTTGTCTCTGATTAAACTTTATGCCTCTTTTTGGGTTCAAAAGGATAATGAAAGAGCCTTCTTTGATTCAGCAGACTGGGCATTATGCAAGGTATATTTGAATTTCACATGTTAAAACTGAAAAACCACTCCAAATAATGTTCCAAAACATTTAAACTAAATAATCAAATGTATACCAAACCTTTTTTTCCCATAAATATAACTCTTTGTTGGTATCTAATCTCAACAGCAAGGTGCTGGAGTGAATCAACAATCTACAGCAGCAGTGGAGACACTGCAACCAAAACTACAAGTATGTTTTGGAGTTTAGTACTTGTTTTGTTGTAATTAAGTTTTGGAGTTTTAGTACTAATCATTGAGTTTTGGAGTTTTAATTAACTAATTTTCCTCCATAATTTTTGTTTTTGTTTTTTTCAAACAGAGAACTCCACACCAGCAACTCCCTCCAAGACGACCTGCATGCACATCTGGTTGAGATAATTTCGTGAATAACTCTAATATGTAATGCTCCAACTTCAATACCCTTTTGCAGCATTTGCATCATGAATGTGTATTAAATCATTTTCAGTCCATTGAAATGCAGGGAGAATAGATTTAATAAGTGGAACAAGGATTGCTCAGTCAGTTTCAGTGTTACAAAAACTAATGGTGTTCCTGATCTATGTATATTACAATTTACTTCATGTTTTCTATTAATTAGCAGTTCAATAAAAGTTTCATTTCGATTCCCTTTTCTTTCTTCCTTTCGATCTGTTGAGTGCAGTAGGAATTGGAGATTCAAACATTGTTCACTTAATTATCCGCCAATAATACTAAGTTTAAATAATTCCTTAAACTTAATTATTCAAAGTCATTTTAGTCCTTAAATCATATTTTGATTACAATCTTAACCTTTTACTGTAAGTCTAATTCATTCTATAATATAACTACACAAGTTATTAGAAACATAAGAACAAGTCCATCTACTTTAACCTAAAATTAAGACTAATGAGATCCATGCATGACAATTTCATCAAGTAAATACTATTGTATTGCATTTGCATAACAGCTACCTAGTGGAAAACCAATAAAAAACAACAATAAAATCTCATTTTGACCTCTCTCTTCAACATGTTCATCCTCTTGGGCAATCTATCAGTCAAAATTTTCCATGAAAAGGCCAACAACTTAATATTGAACTGAGCAATAAAATCTCAAGAAAAACTCATTAAGGGGCTGATAGAAACATGAAAACTAGCTTGAATTTGAAGAGAAGATAAGCTGATCTTAGAGTAAGGACTTGTTTGGATACATCAAATTTCTTTTACAAGCTAAAATCAATTTATGTATTTTAATTTTTCTAAGAATCTCACATCTAACTTTCCTGAAAAGTTTGGTACATTTGATTGTGAGCATGTGAGATGTCCAATTTCCGTACTGATCAATCATCTGAATTTTCATGAGCAAACAGAGACTGAAGCCAATAAGTTTCTCATCAACAAATAACTCATCTTCATACACAAGGAATCTCTTCCTCAATCTCTGTTTCATCCTTAAAAAACATTATGTGACAGCAATCACCTTTGTGGGCTACACCAGCATGTTTATCTCCCAATAATTGATAATACAACCCAGGAAAGAAAAGTCTTCTAAACTTGGACCCATCAAAAACATGTATAATTCCAAACTCTCATACTCCATTCCAAACTTTCCTAGCCACTCCTTTTTGAAACCAGTTTGAATTTACATTTCTCACATGTTTGATACTGCATAGGTCCCTCCACCATGTTAGAGGATATTTAAGGATTCCACCTGTTACATCACAAACCCTAACACTCCCTGCAAGATATGTACCAAACTGCTCCTTTTTCAACATGAACCATCCACTTTGGATCCATTTTAAAGGAAGATGTTACTTTGACACCTGCATATTGAAAATGCACCAGTTTTCAATTCCCTTTGGCTTGCATACTTTATATCTTCACTAACTCAAGCTATCTTTTTCTCATCTTCCTACAACCTCCACAAAGAAATGATCTTTATCAAGATCAATCCTAACACTGTATCTATTTAGCATCAAATAGAGTTCAACAAGAAATTAAGATATAGGAAAAACAAATATGAAAGAAACATAAAGAATAACACCAAGATCATAAAATGATTGGTAAGTTAAAAAATATATTACTTTGAATTAGTATCAAATATAAAAATCAAACATAGAAAGAATTTCATTCAAATCATAAAATTTTATTCACAAATGAAATAGAACTATTTATACAAGTTAATTAACATATGACTATTTGTATTATGGATCTAAAATTACCCTAATCATCTAACTAATTAAACTTAATGGTTCAACAAATTATTTAAAAAGTTTCCTAATACATTATCCGATAACAAATCCTATAAAAAAATCAACAAAAATCTAATCCAATATTAAACCATTTCTAATCGGCTATTTAACATCTGAAGTTTCTTTATTTTTGTTAATTTTTAAGACTTTGTACGTTTGAAGATAAATAGAAATACAATGTGACGAGTTTTTCAACACAAAATTCAATATTGCAATTTGAAATGCCTACCTTTCTACGTAGCAAACCTTTTAACATAGGATCTATAATTAGTTACTAAGTAGCTAGGCTTTTTATTAGATTAGCTTTTAACCATAAACTTAAATAACTAAAACGACTAATCCTAATTTTACATATTTACACATAATCTTGTGTCATTACTTATATAATCTTATATTTTAACGAATCTCCAATCATTAAAAAGTGCATTCCTAAAAATACATAATTTTTCACATTGTAGTGTTGTATCTTTTTAAATATATTCTTTTTTATTGGTGATATCAAATTCATTCACACAAAAATAATGTTAACAAATTTAAAAAATTAGTTATAATTTTTTTAAATTACAAAAAAAAATTGAAAACTTTTAGAGTAAGTTTTTTGAAGAATAGTTATGAAAAAATAGTTGGATTAATTTTGATTCATTAAGTATTGATACTATTGGAAAGAGGATTTATTGAATAAATCATTAATCATTTATAAAACTAAAAAGATGAATTTGATTCGATCCATTTCTTTTATATTTTGTAATTGATGAATTCACATGTTATAATTAGATAAATTACAAATAAATGAATTACTTTGCATCTTTAATTTAATGTGATTCACAAAAGATCTATCAATATTTTAAAGATAAAATTCGACTCCTTTTTTTTTCTTGTATCTTGCAAATCACTTAAACATATTCGTTTATATTAAAGGCAAAAGGTTTAAAATTTCTGATTCTTGAGAACACATGATTTCACTATTGTTTGTTATTTACATGCATTTATTTTTTCAAGTGGGAAACTATTTGAGAATCTGCTCTATACATAGTGAGTCACTGACATTAATTCCATAAATTAGAACTCAGGGATACATTGTTTTGGAACAAAAAAAGTAGCAAAAGTAATTGTGAAACAGAAGAAAAAACTTGAGGTAGGTGCATTTGCATGTTACTTAAACTTGTAAGCAAAGTATTAGAACACAAGTAAAACAAATTTTAGGTTTGATTTATAGGATAGAAGAAGAGAAAAGTTGGTGGCTTGCAATACAACTGCTACATTGTCCTCATATTTTTAGTCATGTCTTCCATAAATTTTAATCGTGACTGCCATTAAACCCTTTGACTACTTTTCCTCTCCAATCAAAAATTTCCTCTCATTCTACCCTATCTCATTCATATCACATAATTATAGGATGTAACCAGGGATATCCTTTTGAAAATCCCAATTCCATTAAACATATAGTCTCACATCTTTAGGAGTTGAGGTCAATGACAGTTTATATACTCCATCATCCATCAACCCACCGATGCACATTTTCAGGACAAAACTGTGACAGAACACCGACCTCCAAAACGGACAATACTCAGATACGGTGATCGACCCTAGCGATGCTATCTCTCCGACTTGAGATCGAAACATTGGCGCCCACCGTGGGGCCCAAAAGGCTCCTTAGCCCCTGAGCTAGGGGGAACCTACTCCCCTTAGACCTCGACTAGGGGACTTGTTCCCGTATGCCAATATAATTCTACATCGTTCAGGAGTCGAGACCAATGACATCCTACTTCGTTCAGGAGTCGAGACTAATGACAGTTTATATACTCTTTCCTTCCTCAACTCACCGAGACGTCTTTTCAGGACAAAACCGTGATAGAACACCGACCTTCAAAATTGATGTATATCTTGCATATATATAGTTAATTTTCCAAATCATTCAAAATTGATGTATATCTTGCATATATATAGTTAATTTTCCAAATCATTGGCTTTGAAACTAGTTATGCCTATATTCGGGTTCGGCTCATGAATTCATAATTTTATTTAAAAAATATTTTTAAAAAAATTAAATTATAAGTAAAATTATCTTAATATAAAAATCTATTCTAATAAAATTTATTCGACATTCGGGTTCGGCTCATGAATTCATAATTTTATTTAAAAAATATTTTTAAAAAAATTAAATTATAAGTAAAATTATCTTAATATAAAAATCTATTCTAATAAAATTTATTCGACATATAATATTAGGAGTATTTGAAAACATAATCAAACTATTATAATCTCACAATTTAAATCGAGCAATAGAATAGTGACTCGAGGTTTTATTTATTGACCGTTTATCTAGTTGGAGGTTAAGTGTGATTAGAACAACGCATGCAAGAGAAAGGAATGAATTAATGTTGATGAACAGCCTCAGTTTATTAATAAAGTTGATTAAGAAAAAGTGAATTTGAGTGGTTGGTAATGTTGTCAACTAATTAACTGTTTCTTGTAGTTATGTGCAAACGTTGTAACTTTGCATTGCTATATAGTGTGCTCAAATTCAATTATTTTCTAACGTCAAATTTTGGGTTCTACGATGATGGCATTCGGATTCAGTCTCAAACGTTGGATTTTAACTTTCGTTCTTCTTTACGTTTGTGTATTTGGGAAAAACTTTGGTACGCCATTAACAACATTAGATGAAACTTTTTTTACTTTATTTGAACTTTTTTGTGTGTTTTTCACGTATTAAGCCACAATTTGATAGGTTATGCTGATGAGGACGACTCGGACGGAGAGAATGGTGGTGAGATCGGTGGTGGGTTCGGCGGTACTGGTGGTGGGTTCGGGGGTACTGGTGGTGGTGGGTTCGGTGGTTCTGGCGGTGGTATTGTTGGTGGTGGGACCGGAGTTGGTGGTGGTGGTGGGTTTGGAGGCGGTGGTGGTGGGGTTGGTGACTCTTCTCAAATTTTCGCAAAAGCCTTGCTTTGTTTCAATGATAAATATGTAAGTAGTGCCTAAATTGATTTTTTATGTTTCGAGAATGATACATTTATAATTCACATATTTTATAGAATATATTACAACTTTTATTAATATTATTATTTTAATATTTTTATAATATTTAATTCTAAATTTATTTTTATTATATATATTTATTTTTAAATTTATCATTTCAAAAAATTGTATATATTCTTTTATGTTTACTTTTCAAGAAGGCATTTTTAAAAATTCAATTTTTATACTCCTTTTTTTATCATTTTTTCCTCTTTTCTTATTTTACGTATTACTTTCACACCCCTTCATTTCAAAGAGGTGAAAAATTCGTTTTTATTAGAATAGTGACAATAAAAAATGTAAGTAATTAGCACACTCTCATGAAAAAAAAAAAAAACCTTTATTATTAATTAAAATTTATATTTTTTTGTGTGAGGAAGTACTTATTCAATGAACTTCATTATGTTTAATCAATTTTAAACAATCCCAAAGAGATGGTTAAGAAAAGCATCCCAAATAGTATATTAAAAAAAATCATAAAATAATAATTAAATTTAGATACTAAAAATAATTAGTCACTAAATTATATATTAGATATTAAAAAATTATTTATATTTAAAGTAGTTTCTAATAAAAATTTATAAAATAATTTTTAAATTGGTATCTAAATCAATTACCTAAATTTTAATTACCTAAGTTTTTTCTACTAATATTTTAGATTTTAAATTAGTATCTAAAGAACTAATAGAGACTAATTTAAAATATAAGATTGTAAGCAATTAAAAATTTGGTAGTTAATGATTAGGTACTAATTTAAAAACTGTTTTATAAATTTTTATTGATAATAAAACTATTTTAAATACTAATAATTTTTTTAGTTTATAAATGATTTCTAATTTAATTAAATAATAACTAATTATTTTAATTTTTAAAATTAGTTTTTGTTTAATGCAGTCAGTGTTATATATTAGACAATTTTTCATAATCTTGTGTTTAAAATATTGGTACTTATATGCATGTTCTGAACTCAGACTTTGTCGAAAGAAGGGTAATTGTTCTGATAGAGTATGTTATTTTGGAGAGGGGTGTCAGATTTATAGCAGGTGTGAAGATTCATGCAGATTAAACGAGAAAGGAAACCTGAACGTGCCTGCAGATAAAACTGATATATTCTGCCAAGGACCATGTCTCTCAGAGACTAACTTGGTCCTCAATTGCCTCAATAACGTTTTCAGCAACTTCATTTTCTACAACAATGCAACCATACACGACATCAGAGACACAGTCGAAGCTGCATGTGGCTATGGCCCTCAAAGAGGTACATCTTTTTGCCTCTATCATTGCTCGTTAAAACAACTTCATTCTTGGAAAACTAATCTCTCTGAAACTTCATTTTGGAAATTCAGGAAACTTCAATGTGGCTCAGCATGTTCAGAGAGAAGAAAACGAAGCTGCTCCAAAGGCTACCACTAGCCATGCTGTAATGGGACTTGCTGTTATCGTAATGGGACGTGTTCTATTACCTCCAAATTTCACATAATATTTTATGTTCATAAGAATTATTATGTATGTTTCTCAGTTTTATGTGTAGTTAATCACTCGTATGATATGTAGTAGAATAACCTATACAAGGGAAAATATGAGCTAGTAGTAGAATAACCATACTCACATATGGTGTTGTATATGTATTATGTGTGTGGAACAGATATATAATATATACACTATTTCGTATTGGAGCATTATTATAAACAAAGAACTAGCTCATTTTAATTATAGTCACATACCAATTATTTCACGTATTTTCAATCATGTGAATATCAATGTTTTCGGAATCATGCAAACACCAACAATCAAAGTGTTTTTAAAAAATGACAAGTATTTTGGAGCTTCTCTCACACCCCAAGGTGACTATGATTTGGGTTGCAACCTTTTTAAAACCTTGCATAACAATATCTATTTTATTGATTTAATTTTCCGTAGTCTTCTGGTAAGAAATAATTATAGTTTTAGTTTTCAGTAGAATATTATAAATTAGTTTAATTTTAATATGACAAAAAAAATAAAAGCCTTAAAAATTGAAGGGGCATTCCGAGAATCGAACTCGGGACCTCTCGCACCCAAAGCGAGAATCATACCACTAGACCAAATGCCCGCACATGGAAGACTAAATAGTTATTAATTAAATATACGTTATCTTTTTAAGTACTATCATACCTTTTTATATCAAATTATCTACAATATTAGCAGTTCTGAAGTATTACTGAACACTGTTTCCCACTATTCACATTAAAAAATATTACCTGACCTTTCATGAAAAAATGATTTTGAAGTGTAAATTCAAAAATAAAATATTTGGAAAGTTTTGTGCATAGAAATTCATGTGCTTTTACAGCCAAGGTAAGGTTTGGGTAACTTAGGTATCATTTTCTGGTGGCTAGCTTAGGAGAGGTTTTGTTTGTTATTCAATTAGAGATCTGCACTCAAAAATGGAGGGTGAACAAGTGAGAAAGTTGAGTAAGTTTCAGAAAATTAGACAAATTATTGTATTTTTTTCAACATTTATATTAATCTCCATCACATGAGAACAAACTAATACACATTTTACTTACAAGCTTAGATTCATTTTTACTTTGTGAAAACTTTTTTTTTTCTCTTTTCACAATTAAATTCTATAATTTAGTAAAAATAGACTAAAACCAAGCTAGGGTGCTGAAAGGATTAGAGTTTGCTTACATATATAAACCCACTTAGACTAGCCTTAACTTATTGCATGTAAGTCACAAAAAATCAAACTATGTGCAATGTCATAGAAAAAGCTGCAGTTTCATAATCCAAACAACTATTAATAAAGACTTGATAATGCATGCTGTTACTTCTATAAATGAATCAATATGAAGAAGACAAATTTCATCATCAAACAGCCTCAAAATCAATCATTAAGATGCTTACAATTGCAAGATTTCAGTGACAACATCATCAACCAAAGAATTAAATATTTGGTCCACAACCTCTGATCCGAGTTCAGAAGCATCAACCTCATAATCTAGCCATCTTCCAAACTGGCTGCTCATGTCCTTGTCCACAAGCTCATCCACCATTGAGTCTCCCATTCCTCTCCAACATGAGATCTCCTTGTACACATCTTCTGCCAACCATTCTTTTCTTTTCACCATTTCAAACCCTTTGGTCCACATTTTGAATCCTCCACCTACATAACGCCTGCATCTCAAGTCCAAACATTCATTCACACAATCAAATGTAACTTTCCTTCTTATCCTAGACTCGTCATCGTGCTTAAACCCTCCCTTGCGGCCTTCCAACTGTTTGAATAGATGAGAGTTTATAACCTCACTAACTTGGCCAAGGGAAAAATCCATATATATCAACTCAACATTACACAATATATCTTTCACATAGTCGAACTCCCATGTGCTTGAACTACCAAACCTTGTGACATTACTTGTATGCTTCATCATGTTCCCAGCTGAGGTTGAAGATGCTGAATCGGATAAGTCAGCATCAGTTTCACAAGCATAGAACTTCCTTGAAAAATTCAAGCCATGAACTTCTTGAGCTTGAACAGATGACCACAACTTGCTTCCTGAAAGTTGATAGTATTAACATTCCTGGGTCATAAATAATTAATTTCAAAATAGGTAATTAAATGCCATATTTAGCATAAAACTACCTTCTGTACTAGTAACATCTGTGCTCAATGAAGATTCACAGCTTTCAATTGAAAAAGAAGGCTCGAGAACAGAGATTGGACTTGGGTGCCTGCAATTGAGTAACTGTTGTTCCATCTCATCAATCTGTAAACAACTTGAGTTAATCACCTACTCAATATGCAGAAATCACAAGGAATATTCCATCAGTTAGTATAAGGGTGGGTGATTAATACTGATTATTCAATACAATTGAAATTTTAATTCTTACTCACATTTTATTTTATAATTACCAAATTGGTGTTGCATTATAAAAGTTAGCTTTTTTGCATTATAAAAGTTAGTTGTTCATCACAAAATTTAATCACTCTGTAAGTTGGCTAAAAGTACTGACTATATTATAGAACCAGCTGCAACACAAAACTACAGATAAGGAGATCAAAGTATCATTAAGCCATAAAATAGACAAAGAAATTGAATGTCATTTCACTTTATTCGCACATAACTGCATTTCTCAGCTACAATGTAATTTTTTTAAGTATACTGACTTCGAAGTGAAATGCTCATTTGTAGTTAGAAAAGAAAACAATTGCATAGAAAAGTAACATGTAGCATCAAAGAGTAATGAATCCGGTTTTTGAGTACTCAATGAATCCATATTTTTTCTTTTTTTTTGTAAGGATGTTTACAACATGAAACAAAAAAACCTAACTTATTACTTTTATTTGGCCATTTAACAAGTGACCTTATACTTTCCTAATTAACATGCTTGAACGACAAACACAACAAAAGAAAAGTAATAAGAATTAAAAAGAAATTTGTCACGTACCCATGAGTTCTGCTTGAATGATAATTCAGGAAGACCCCTGAAAGAGATGTCTGCATCATAGTTGTTGCTTAACTTGTCTGTAAATAAGACATCTTGGTCTTTTTTCTGTTGCAACCTTGGATTGAGGTTAACTACATTCAAGCCGGCTACTTGCTCATCTGATATAGTAGCAGTAATGGCAGGCTGCCTCACTTTAGAAGAGTCATGACAAGTTGTTTCCATACATGTTAATTCCCTCAATTTCTGTTCCAAAAGAACACCCAAGGCATCACCACCACCAATCAAATTGTATCCTATTGGGGACCTTGTATTGTCTGAGTCAAGCAACACCCTTTTAATGCGTTGATCCAGGGAAAGACCATTAGTATTTTGGCCAGCTTGTCCAGATGTCTCAAAACCTGGACTGCTCCTAGTTAATGGTGTGGTGAATGTGAATGAAACTACATCCATGTCCTTCTTTTTTACATCTTCAGCCCAACAATTTTGTTTATTACTCACTAGGTTAGACTTAGCAGGCTTCTGAGTTTTTTCAATGAACAAATTGTCCACAACCCTATCATTCCAGTCCTTATCTGTAGACCTTTTCTTCCTAGGAAAATTGTTTGTGCTGGTGTATAAAACTTCCTTTTCACTACCAGTCACCTCCATCGCTGACTTTCTGGATCCAACTTTAGATTTTGCAATGGATTTATTACTGGAGCTTCTATGACGTCCGTGAGAGGAGTCCCCAGTCAGAACTTTTCTACTGTGGGAATTGGTCACCAATGGCTTTGACGGTAATTTGTCTTTGTCAGTAGAATAATTCTGTTTCAGATTATTCTGTCTAAGAGCACCAGATGAATTCTGAGCAGAAGATTTCTTGTGCAAATTTTTCTGCACATTTGCCTTCATTGGTTGGTTGGATTTCAAGTCAGGATGCTCTTTTTGGGCCGTCATACTTTTTCCACCAGTCAAACTCAAACCTTCCCTTTTTTGAACATTCACTTTTGCTTGGATTGCAAGTGAAATGGACTTCCCCTTATTATTCTTCAAAGAAGAAACTTCTTCCTCTTGTGTAGGAGATTTGATGGGTATATCCACAGATCCATTCCAGCTTCTGTTCAAAGATTGTCCTTTGAGATACTTGGCAGCATTTGACTCGACTGATCTTTGACATGATTCAGAAAGTCTGGTTACTCTTTGAGAAAGTTCTCTTTTCTCTTTTAGATCTCGAGTTCTAGAGGTCATGGAGGGTGGCCCAAACAAAGGTCCCTTCTGTGAAGCCTCCACCTTATCTCTTAGTTCTCTCACTCTCAGTGGTGTTGATGATGCTACCAGAGGTGTCTTAGCCTTGGTACTAGCATGGGAACCAGGCTCAATAATTCTTGCCGCAGCCTCCATTATATATGCAGCATTATTGGTCGGAACAAAGCTGGGACTCTTAATAGGGGACAAGAGTTTATGGTGTGTAACAGGAATTGATTTTGCTGATTTTGGAGGCAAAACTTCTGTTTGGAACTTTTCAATTGGTCTAGTAATGGCCTTTTGCAGTTTTGGCTCAATGAAGCTCCTAGATGAGCCCTCAACCTTTTCAACCAGCTTTCCAGAATATGGGGTCTGATGGTCATGCTGGTGATCAAAGTTTTTCTTGAAGTACTGAGCCTCTTGAAGGGAACGGGTATCAAAATATGGGGTAGCATAAGGATCAGAAATACTTGAAGAAGGCAAGGAATCTAATCCCATAAGCCTGGCAACAACACTAGGAGCCCTTGTACCACATGTTTCATCATCTGTAACAGATGAAGCATAACTATGATCACAACTTCCTCTTAGACTTACCCCAAATCCATTTTCATCTTCATCAACCTGTGAGAATTAAACAAAGTAACCACAAATTTCATAACATAAATATATACATAAAAACAACAGATGAATTTGCAAGACATATAATACCAGATAGGAGGACTGTGTCATTGGCATTGCCACATTGTAATTGACTCTTCTTCCCTGTTTTAAAGTCTCTGCAAATATTTAGAAAAAAAAAATTACCAACAGTAAAACATAAAATGACTAGACCCATAAAATTTGGTATAACTGATTCAAAAAAATTGACAAGAGATATAAAAACATCAGTATGTTCAACGAATACAGTAAATTTACCTGGTAAATCAGACTTGGCCGCAAATAATTTCTTACGGGACTTTGTCGACCAGTCAAACAACTGGAAAAAACCACCAACATAACCTCCTCCACTTTTCGTCCCTTCTTTTTCAACTCCCATTTTCAAAGCAGAATGTAGTACACCTTCGAGACACAACAGCAAAGCCTCATCCAACTAGATCAGACCAACTACATGGATCACACAACGTCATTTGTCTCAGTTAAAGACAGTAAACCTTAATGACACATCAGGAAAACATTGGCATGAAAGATTAACATCATTAGTCAAATGATAAAGTATTAAAGATCGACTGCATAGTGAAATATTAAAGGAAAACACCGCATATACATATGGGAATATTAACAGGATCATCATAACCAAAACTTCAAACAAATACAATCACCAAGATTTCAATAGTATGGTTCTCTGTATCTCTAGATCTCCTTTGGAAGAAAGCAATCACATAATAGTGCTCCAAACCTAAAATCCACTGCATAGTTCATATTTTGCTTATGTAAATCTCCTTTTAGAGAACCAACCATACAATCAATAGTCAAATTTATCTAGACAAAACAGTATCATAACTTTGCTGCTGTTGCTAAACTTGAAAGTAATCATATTAAGTTCAAATCAATAGCAAATAGACATTGATAGCCTGGTTCAACTAATTAAGAAGAAAATTCTAAAGATCCAGAGCAAAAATTTGAGCTGGGATCAAATGTGGAAAAAACAATCCTAATAATTGACCATTGTTCGAAAAAGCAAAGGTTGTTTGGATCTTAAGTATTTTACAAAAGTCCAATCCTAAACAGTCCCTATTGATGGATTCAAAAGTATGAACAGAGACACACACAGACTGTGATTACAAACAGACATTACTTCTAACCCGAATGAACAAGATATAAACGTGTTTCCCATCAAATAACGAATGGAAAACCCAAAAACACCAAAATTAGCCCATTCAAAAGACAAAAACTAAAACCGAATCCAAACACTAAAAATAACACACATGACAACAATAAGAGTACCAACAAGGAGAAAATAAAGTGGCCAAATTCAAAGGCAAATCAGAAAGGAAGAAGCCAACGACAAGAACCCATTAAGAGAAATGAAGAAAAGCTGCAACCTTTGGAGACTTACGTTGAAACAATGAGTTGGGTTGGGTCAGCTAAGCATTTGAGTGAAGTGAAAGGGAAGAAGCAAGCACCCACCACAAGAGCATTTTACTGTTTCACTGTGAAAGACAGAGAGGACTTGGTTGAAGCAATGAAGTGGGTAATCACAGAGAAGTTCAAGCAAATGGAAAAAATTTGGGGAATTGGGAGAGAGAGTGAGAGAGAGAATAGAGAGAGATAGACACAGTTTGAAGTGTTAATAAATGGAGACAGAGAAGAGAATTTTATTGCATGAAGTAGAAAATTTAAAAGATTGCATCAAAATTTAAAAAATGCTTATTTTGAAATACGTTTGGATTATTATAATTATAAATAAATATAAAAGAAGAGAGTTTATAACGTCTCTCTAGAGAGGGATGGGATTTCAAATTCCAAACGGGGAAAAGGGTGGTCCAAGGGAGCTTGATAACGTCACCCAACCAATGGCTTTCGACGACTGCTTCACCTATTGTCACATGACACGTGTACCATTTCTGTCCTTCAAATATAAGGGAAAATGGTTGGTGCGTTCACATCACTAGCTCACTCTCAAAGTTCTCTCTACTAGTCTATTTTTTTTAAATAAAAAATAATTATTTAAAGGATACAAATAAATAATTTAAATTATTAATGTATAAAATTAATAATTCTATAAAATTATTTGATTAAAATTAATTAACCAATTAAAAAATAAAAATATCTATATGTACTTCTAAATGTATATATATTAAACAAATAATAAAATAATGTAAAAAACGATCGAGTTAGTCGATCTTAACACCTAATGAAACACAAACCAATAATATTCACAAAATAAATAAAAAGGTGATCTTAATTTATAGATAATTTTAGGGTATTTGCGTGACTAATTGAGATGTTATAGATGTTATTTTATCCAAAACAAATAATAGAATTTTTTATTTAAGTTTAAATTTAACTTTATTAAGATATGATGACAATATAAGATAAAAATAAAGTTAATTTGTTTGTTGACATATTATTTATATATTAATAAGAAAGAGGCACTTTGCACTTTTATATTTTTTAATAAAAATAATTCTAAAAAATGTGTGTGTATATATTAAAAAATAAAAAAAATATGATTGGTTTTTGTTTAACCTTCAGAAGAAATAAAAAATAAAAAGATTTTAGAAAAATGAGTTAAATTTGTCTTGGTCTTTTGATGAGACAGGTCAGGCTCCACCTCAAATATAAAAAGTCAACTCATATGAATAAGTCTTTAATGAAAACCACCAATTAAAAGAATCAAAATGAGTACATTTTAAAACTTAAAGAACCAATGCAACCAACAATATTCATAAAATCAAAAGGAAAAAAATATTATCCTAATTTATAAATAACCTTTGGTCGATTACGTGATTAAATTAAGATAGATTTATAGATGTTATTTTATCCAAAAATTTAATAGAACTTTTTTTATTTAAGTTTAAATTTGATTTTCTTAAAATATGATGGTAATATAAGATAAAAAATAAAATCATTTATTTATTGATATATATATATATATATTAATGAGAAAGAGACACTTTGTTTTTTTTTATATAATTTTTTTAATATAAATAATAATAATAATAATGGTTACTTAAGAATATTGAGTAATTCCTACTTTGTTATGTTATTAAAATATGTAAGTAATTTATAGTTTGTTATTACGATGAAGTGTATCCAATTATTTTTAGCATAGAGTATTTTATATTATTTTAAATTTTAAATTAAATTAAAAGTAAATTAAAAAAAAATAAAAAAAATATGTATACTGAATAGGGAATCGCATTATATTATATCATATTATATTTATTTTATTATATATATATATATATATTTTAGAATATGTTCCTAGGGAGATGGACATAAAGAACTATTAAAGTTTTTTTCTTCTTTCTTCAGCCGGTCAGGTGACTGGGTGATGAGTTGAGATTCTTCTCGTCTTCCTGCTTCTCCTTCGGCACTCGATCTTGGGTGAACACCGGATGGTGGGGTACCTGCGAAGGCACGTCGACGCTCAAGTCAGTAAAGCGGGTGATCAGCTCTCAGGTAGGTGAACAGTAATAAATGACATACCTTACTTCTTGGAAACCTACCTTGTTGGGCCCGTTTATCGAAGTGGATACCGCTTAAGGTTGTATTACCTAATTCTTAATGATGGGTTAACTTCACTGATCTTGGTTTGAGCGTTAACGGTAATAAGGGTCGGCCGTCGGCCAAGTTCCCCCCGGTATGGGTCGGCCATCGGCCAAATTCCCATGGTCTCGGTCGTTTCGGCCAAGTCTTCTAAGGTCTCGGCCAAGTCTTCTAAAGTCTCGGCCAAGTGGGTTGTCGGCCTCATCATCTCGACCAAATTTCTCAAGTCTTCGCCAGGTTCCTTTGGTATCGGTCAAGTAGACTCGACCTCGGGCAGTCAGGTGGATCTCGGCCTCGCCCATACAGTAAAGAATATGTATAATTTTATAAAAGAAAGATATGTATAATTAAATCATAATGTTAAAGAAATCATTTGTGTACATGAGAAATGGAAAACACACAATCAGAAGAAAAAAACTCAATTATGACGTACTCCCGTTTTGTGTCATTTGTTTACTTTTTTTAAAATGTGTTACAATTTTAAAAATAATTTATAAATTTATTAACATAGCTTAGAAGATTTACGGAAAAGACATTACACAATCATTACCATTACATTTTTTTAACACATTCTTTTGATAATTTGTTTATTTGAGATAAGTACAAATAAATGACCACTTTTAAGCTAAGTCAAAATGTTTTTGGACTAAATAAAAACGTAGCTAATTATTTAAACCTAATTAGTTAGTCTAATTTTATCGAGCAAAAATTTTAAAAATTAAATTTAAAATTATATATATAAATGATCCTATTGCTTGATCGAAGCGCCAGAGTCTTGTCACGTCGAGATCTATCCACGCCGGCTTCGCGCCACACAAGTTATTGCTCTTCACGTTCCGTCCTCAACGCAAGAACCTGAAAGAACAAGGTGGCGTCACTGCGGCCGGTCGCGCTCTGACGCTTAAGTCAGTGACCATAATCATCAAAGAAACTCAGAGAAACTGTAAACTAGGGACCGTGCACTCGTGTATTCTTTATGTGAAATGAATCACGAAATGAGTTGCATACTGAAGCGTACCTCAAACATCTGTTCTGAATCCCTTATATACCTGAGCCTTTTCTCTCTCCTGACGGTTACACTTCTAGACACGTAGCTCGCATCCAGCTGTACACGTGTCACCATCTGGAGCTTCTACGACTTGAGCGTCACTTCTACTCTTCTTGCTTATGCGACTAAGTTATCCTCGCAGGGAATAACTTAGCACGTAGCTTGCTCTGGAGCGCGACCTCTACTGGGCGAGTACCTGGTGCCACTGCATACGCCTTCTCCGTGGTCCCGCCTGCCACAAGTGCTATTTGCTTCAATATTACACCATGAATGCTCTAGAGAACTGCGCCTTCAACCAGTCCTCATGCTAGGGTGTGATCATCTGATAGCCTCAACCTCCGTTGCTATGTGACAAACATGCCACTCGTCCTTCACGCCTGTACCTCTTGGAAGCCTTAAATAAGCCTTCCTGAATACTCGGCGATGTGTAAACCGCCTGCCTCTTTCGGCGATGTGCAAACCGCC
>Ga0123342_1002097_pt1 | contig 33440 bp, 9 predicted proteins | sample Turbeawhitnodule_FD_89960 | JGI IMG/M metagenome (GOLD analysis project Ga0123342, IMG submission 89960) | Root nodule microbial communities of legume samples collected from Mexico - Turtle bean Mexico white nodule | ecosystem: Host-associated > Plants > Roots > Nodule | place: Mexico: Nepantla... | reverse complement strand
GAGTCCCGAGTGCCGAAGGATAAGCAGGAGGACGAGAAGGATCCCAGTTCATCACCCAGCCACCTGCCCGACCGAAGGAAGGAGAAGAAGACTTCAATAGTTCTCTAGGTCCCATCTCCCTAGTAGGAACACTTTCAATTATAATATATATTTGAATTATAATATAGTATGAATTTTTGTAATTATATTATCCTTTTTGGAACATATAGAAAATTGAGATTGGTGGGAATATTGGGCGAGCTGAATGTGGAAGATCACACACAAGAGGAAGAATGACACTTATGTTAATGATGAAGTTATGGAGATTGGGGTAATTTCTAATTATTATGATCACTTTTGAACCTCTGATTTGCTTGCTTATGTTGAATTGAGTAACTGTTTTGGGTAACCTCTGCCATGGATATATACTGTTTTGGATAATCATAACGTTGTCATGGATATATATGGTCACTGATCAGAAACCAATTATAAATTTGGAACATGAATTATTTTGAGGTTTTAGAGAATTGTTGATTGGTTCTAACTGATTAAATTGTTCATAGGCTTAACAATTTTAGATTTTTGGAGAGTTGCCTTATAGATGTATAATTCCCTGCACATTATCTGCCCCATTTTTTCTGTTCTTTGTTGCTTTATAGATGTATAATTCCTTGCAATTTCCTGCACATTTTTGTGTTCTTTGTTGGTTTGAAATATGGAAACTACAACTATTCACATTCATCGCTTGTATAATTCCCTGCACATTCCATGCAATATCAGTTTTGGTTCTAAGTGATTAATTCGTTCATAATTCCCTGCACATTCACTGCACATTCCCTACCATATCAGTTTTGGTTCTAAGTGATTATACATCGTTGATGTTTACACATTGTTTTTGGCTTCAGAATATTGATCATTGCTTCCAATTTTATCTAGGAAAAAGTTGATTAGCTAATGTTGTCTTAATAACTTAAACATATTTTAATTTATTTCAGGAACTGGATGTTGGAAGTGGTGCTTCATCGCCAAACCAAAATATTATAGGATCAAGTGAAGGCAACAAGAAAAATTAAGACTATAGACTTCAGTTGTAATATGTTAAAAAATGAAACAATTGATATTTTGACAATTTAATTTACTTGTTGTTTGGATTAGTTTGACATTATCAACTTTGTTCTCTCAATGAATGAATGAAGTCATCTTTTAATTATTGTATTTATCAATTTTAATTTTATTATGAAGTATAATTATATTATGAAATTAGTTTATGTTATAATTTAACTATATTATAAAATTTAATTGTGTGTTGAAATTTAATTACAATATGAAATTAAATAATATTATGAAATTAAATTATAAAACAGAATTGAATAAATTATTAAAAATATTAAAAATAAAATTAAATATTTAATACTTGAATTACAATTGTAATGATTATTCTAAGCGTCATATTATAATGTATTAAGTGACGTTTAAAACTGTCGTTGTATACACTGAAATTGATTTACCCAGTTTCAAAATTACGACATTTATTACTGACATAAATTACACACTTAAAACTGTCACTTTATATAATGTATTATATGACGTATGCTACAACAGTTCTCAACTACGTATCGCCACACACGTATATTGTGGCGGTTATAAACACCACTTTATATGAAAATAACCGCCACAACATACATGTTTCTTTGTAGTGTTTTAATCTTGTGTTTTCTTTCCTATTATTAATTATATTTTCTTATCACGTATTACCCCCGTAAATTTTTATTCAATTTTTTTATTACAAATTAGTTCATAATATTAATGTTTTAAATTATCAACATATTACACTGCAAGAAAATTATTAAATAAAAATCAATTTTAGAAATAAAAAATAATTAATCACTATATTAACTAAATTAGGACTAAAAAAATTATTGATATCTAAAGTAATTTTTATTATTAATAAAATTTATAAACTAACCCAAAATCATTAAATAAAAACTTAGTTTAGAGGCAAAAAATAATTAGTTATATTGACTAAATTAGATATATATTATTTTAGAAACTAAAAAAAAATTATAACTAAAACATTGGTAGCTAATTAATTAGATACCAATTTAAAAATTAATTTAGATATTTAAAAATGGTATCGAATTAGATATTAATTTAGATAATTTTTTTACTCTCTAAAATAGTATCAAATTTAGTGAATATAACAATTAATTTTTTGTGATCTCTAACGATAACTTTTAATTAATGATTTTTTGTAGTGTAGTTTCTAAATTAATATGTAATTCGATACCATTTGATTTAGGTAATTAAATACCAATTTAGAAACTAGTTTATAAATTTTATTAATAATAGAAATTACTTGATATACCAATAATTTTTAGTATTTAAAATAGTATGTATGACGAATTATTTTTTTTATCTAAAATTAATTTTTATTTAATGATTTTTTTAAGTGTTATTAATCTTTTAAATATTGCAAAAATATAAAACTAGTAAATTACTTAAAATACTACCAAATGACTAAATGTGGTAAAAAAAATTATATATTGTATTGGCAACATGACTAATATTTGGGAAATATTTTTGACAATTTTCTAAGAATAAAGTACCAGCAAAAATATATGTTTTAATCATTAAATGTTTTAAACGACTAAAGCCGTAACCATTGTATGCTTTTGGAGGACTATACTGTGGTCATGAACACGCGATATATTTAGAAGTTTAAAATATATAAATTGGCGAATCACCAATTTAATTATTGAAATTGCATTAGTTAGTTAAATTGGTACCTGAAATTAGTAAAATAACCACTACAATGACTTTTGGTGCCAATCGATTAAGTGATTTTGATGCAATCCTAAAAATGATTCAAAGTAAAAGAAAAATCTCTCGAAGGTCCTCAAAGGAAAATTGACCAAGTAAATATTGGCAATTGATAATAAATTAAAAAAAACGCTTTTAGGGGTTAAATTTTTGAATCAAAGAATAAATTTTCTGGCTATAGAAAAAAATGGCCAGCAAATAATTGTCGGTAAAAATTTATTTTGTTGTAGTGAATTAAAAACATTATTATTATTAATTATCAGTTATTTGTCTTAAAATTGAAATAATAGTTTAATTAAGAAAATATTACATAGTTTTTGAATCTTTAAATGATCAATACATTAATTTAGTTAACGCGTTATTAGTCGTTAAAAGGGTCGGGTCGGATTGATATGTCAAGTGTTTGGTTCTTGAGTGATTAATAACTATACATACGCATATTTTTCTTTTGTAATAAAAACGTTTTATTAACACCATCTTTCATTAACATAGATTTGACATCGTTTGTGCGTGACACTAATTAACGCGGCAGACATGATATTTGGTGAGAATGTGACAGTGACTCTATAATATAATATATGACCTACAATACACGCAAAACTGGTTATCTGTGTGTCGGTAAGTGGTTACTTATGTGACGCATGCAAAACTGGTTACTTGTGTGTGTAAGTGGTTACTTATGTGACGTTTATGGTCACCCACTCTTCATGAATTTTTTTTTTTAATAAGAACCATATATTACATCGATTAGATGATTTAACCGGTGTAATAACCCTACCAGAACTACCCAGCCACAGGTTCCTCCACATATACTGACACACACAAAACTAGTTACCTGTGTGTAAGTGATTACTTATGTGACGTTTATGGCCACCCACTCTTCATGAATTTTTTTTTAATAAAAATCATATATTACATCGGTTAGATGACTTAACCGATGTAAAAATCATATATTACATCGGTTAGATTACTTAACCGATGTAATAACCTTACCATAACTGGTTACCTAGCCACAGGTTCCTCCACATATACTTGCACATGCAAAACTAGTTACCCGTATATTTGTAAGTGGTTACCTATGTGACATTTATGACCCACCACTCTTTATGAAAAAAAAAATTATTTTTTTAATATGGGTCATATATTATATCGTTTATATTGCTTAACCGATGTAATATGGGTCATTCTGAGTAAAAAAAAAATTACACCGGTTATTTTTAAGAACCGATGTAATATATTCCTTTTTATCCTATTTTAAAATTCGCATTACTCCTTCACGCGCAATCTCACTTTATCACGTCATTACCATGTCTGCATCGTCAAATGTGTGTTACTATAAGAGGATGTCAATATATCATGACTCTTTTTGTAATTTCAGTTCCTCACTTACCTAAAAAAGTAATTGAAATATTGTAAAATTATTATTATTATTTTTATTAGTTTTTATCTACCATTGAGAAAATGTTGTTGTAGTAATCCTCTAAAATAATGAAAAATGCATAATTAATTAGAGACTAAACCTTTTTAATTATGTAAGCATGCTTAGGAATCTAGTCTATTCAATATTGTTAGATGATACCGACTAATAATAAAGAACTACTTTAATTTTTTTAGAGATCATTTGTTAATTTTTTTTTATTTAATTTGGAAATACTATAACCAATTATCGTAATTTCAAAGACTAATTTAATTGATATTTTACAATTCTAGTAACTATTTTACCAAGCTAATTTATTTTATCATTATACTTTTAAAAATTCAGTCAGGGAAAACTTCTTTCTGAGTAATTACAGGTAAACAAAATAAAATCAGCTTTTAAACAAAATTAACTTATGAGCTACTATGTAGATTATTAATAAAAAATATGACTTTTAATAATTTATAAACAAGTTAATTTTATTTCTTCTTATTTTTTGCTATAAATATTGCTGAAAAAATTTATTTCCTACTGTAGGTACTGATATTATAAATTAAAGTTACAGTAAAATAATTAAGGTTCATATTAACATTGAAAGAATAGAAATATAAAATAGTATTATTATATTACATAATCTAAAATCCTAGTGTAGTATAGTGAAAATGGGAGTTGCATTGCATGAATGAATAAGACAGTAAGTAAGACAATTGGCATGGGAATTGGGTGATGAGAACTCATGTTTTCCAGGTTTATCTCTTTTCCGCGTCTAATCCTCGCAATGCGGAGGTCAGCTTGCTGCATCACCAGCCATTCACCAGTCTTTCTCGCATCATCCCTTTCCTTTCCTTTCCTTTACCCTATTCTCTCTTCTCCTTAAAATTAAAATTAAATAAAATAAATAAATAACAAAATCATTTTTAAAAAAAATAAATCTAGAACCTACTCAAGGAAACAGAACTTTGAAATTAAACAAACTAGTTTACATGCATGTTCGCTATTTACCCACTGAAACCAAAGCGGAAGAAGAGAAACGACAGAATGAACTTTCTCGCCTAGGTCATTGCTTGGTTACAAGGTACTTGTGTTCATTGTTTCACCTTTGCCTCGCCCACGCATTTGAATTCCATTTCCTCCTCTCATTATTTTGAAACTGTGTTTCATTTACGACTGCGCAATTCGCAATTGCATTCCATTCAAATTCTCAACTCTCCTCTCGCATTTAATTTAATTAAATATTGATGGCATTTTAAGGCATTGACATTTTGCTCGAACAATAATTGAAGGCCAGAAAATTGTACTTGAAAGAGGCTAAGGACAAGGGACTTTTGTGTCAATGAAATTGAATTCAATTGTTAATTTTTCCTAGTCTTTTTGGTTCCCCTCATATCGAGTTTTGAGTGTTTTTTTTTCTCCTACTTAGTTTCATGAATTTTTGAAATTCCAGGTATAAAGCCTGGAAATCGGAATGCGATTCATTGTTTGTTTCGCTGCTTTTAGTGTATACTAGTTTTTTTTTCCTGGATTTTGCTTTTTGTTATTGTTGTTCAAATAGAGGATTTCGAAGTTTGAAAATTGTAAGGATATCTGTTTTAGAGAATGTGCAGTTTTGATTCTGATAAATTTTAATGGCAGAGATAGACTTTTTTTTTTTTTTTTATTAACTGCGGCCTACAAAACCATCAAAATACACCGTTATCTCCACCACCTCATTGACATTCCTTCTATCCAGCTTGCAGTGGCACGATTGTAGCACTTATCACAGAATTAATCACTTCAATGCAACATCTTCCATACCTCCTTTTTTGAACTTTGGCTTCCCTGTTTGCTCCTTTTAAGCTCATTTTTATCAGAAACCAACTTCCTACTTCAAGACAGGGATTGACTTAAGTTTCCTAAAATTAAATCATTAGGGCCTACTGTTAATATATAATTTAATAGTGAATAAAAATTGCTAAATTTTAAGAAGTTAATTGAAGAAATCTGGGATAAAAAAAATTTAAGGAGTAAAATTGCACATTGGCGAAACTTTAAGGATAAAACAGGTGAACTTAAGTAAAAAGTTCTTTTATATATTTGTGGAATTGAGCTTGTTATTACTTGTTATGCTTGCATTCGTACGAAACCCGTAGATTAATTTATGTATATCCAGACATTTTCTCTCTTTCAATTGATATTATTACTAGCTGACAAATTTCCCGAAACCACTCTTCCTTTAAATGTCATTCTCTCATTAAAACTGTTTGGGTTAGATGTTTCAGGCAAATTCTGTACGTTGTCTTTACTGCATGTGCCTCTGAAGATTTGTGCGTGTGTTCTGTTTTGAATAAACGTGATACAAAATATTTTAAGTCAGTCAGCATTAACGAGGACTTATTATTTGATCACTGAAAATGCACTTTCCAAAGCTAAAGGCATATTCCCCTTGAAAATAATTAGGTAAGGTAATCGATAAGGAAAATGGGATTGGAGCACTTTGGCATTTAACGAGGTTATACCAACTAGATATTAGGATATGACTGTTTTTACCAGCAACAAGCATAAGAGATTTATTTTTATACTCCTTTTTCACTTTAAACAGCTATGAGTGAGTAAGTTGTTGACACGCTTAAGAATGTATTCCTATACATGTGAAAATTTGTGGAACATGAATATATGTAAGTTAATTCTGTGAGTTTTGTGAGTGAATGGTAAATCTAGTGTTGAGCACATTAATTGTAACCACTTGTATCATCAGTAAATCAATTTGTCTTCATAAAGTTATTCTGAGCCAGATTTTCCTAGTTGAAAAAAATTAGTGGAAGCCTTTTCATTTTCTTCTTACACCCACCCTGGATCAATTAGATATTTCCTTTCTACAGGGCTTTCTTTCAGGGTAATTGTTTTCTATATTCAAGCTAGGCTGTGGAAGACCAAATAGTAGAAGAGCAGTATGTCCGTTTCTATGAGAGATTTGGATCCAGCTTTCAAGGGAGCTGGCCAAAAGGCGTATCCTGCACTAGCTAACAATAATTATCTTGCTGTTTAACTATTATCATATTTTCATCTTGACAATTCATTCAAGGTTGCCGCTGCTTCATTAGATTTCTGCATTGTTCTCCTTGACCATATACAGTGGACTTGAAATATGGCGTATTGAGAATTTTAATCCAGTTCCCATCCCTCAGTCATCTTATGGAAAGTTTTTCACTGGGGATTCCTATATGATCTTGAAGGTAAGCAATATTTTCCAAATGATTCTCATTCCTAGCCTCCAGTTGGTAACCCCTGTCGCAAGAAGCTCGTATTTTTTTATTTTATTTCTGTATTATATGGACTTACCTATCGTTCACATGATGCAAATTGTATTGAGATAGAATTTTGGTTGGTTTTAATACCATATTAGAATTTGCGCTTGAAGCATAACTCAATTTAAAAAAATTAGCTTATAATATGAGGACTACCCAAGTCTTATAAGGACTATATTGATTATATATCAATGATGAATCAAAACAATATGCAATACCATATGATAATGACTTTGGTGTTTTTATTTTATTTTTCTTTGTAGAACATTCATCATGTAAACTCTATGCTTTAGGAGATATATAAGGTTGTCTTGGTGGTAAAATTGGAGGGGAGAGACTTGAATCTTCTTGCTAACAAAAACTAACATTTACCGATAAAAAAATGTAAACTCTATGCCTTTAATACCTGCAAATGTAAAAATAGTGTCAGGGTTCATGTGAATAATCAGGTCCTGGGCATGAGGCTCCCACTATTATTAATTTTTTGGTCACTATTATGGGGTCTAGGCAGGGTTATGTATATTATCAAATACTTCTATATTTATTACAACTGTGTGTGTAGCTCTCTTGCTTATAGTAACTAAATTATTTAATTTTTGTATTCTTATTTTACCATTTCACGTTGTAACACCTTAGTTTTAGAAGAAGTATAGTTCTACATGGCTAGAAGAATTAGACAAAGTTTATCATGAACTAGTCAGACTTGAGACGATTGTTGCCTTCTATAAGACATGAAGTGATTGAGAACACTCATCCATCTAATGGTAAATAAGAATGCTAACTGATTCTGTCTCTTGGTTGATGAAGTTCTGGTTATGAAGTTTTTTCTTAGTATGCACACAAATGTTGGTGTACATGAACCACTCCACTCGCAGGACTAAAATGTGAGCATATTTATGTTTGACATCTTTTTCTTCTTCTTCTTGGGATAGTCAACAATTCCAATTTTAGCTAGAGAGACTAGTTACATGCATCGGATGGGAAAACTAGAAGCTTAGAGATTTACATAATCAAATCTTTTGATTAGTAGACATATCTTGACAATAAAGTAATACGATAGAGGTGAAAAGAATGATTACATGCATTTAATTTAAGAAATATATTATTTTTAGTAGAGAATCTGGATAGCTTGGCCAGTCGTTCTTTAGTAGGAACTTCTGTTTGGGAACTTTCGGTACAGAATGGTTTAAAGTATGATTGCATGCGTTTAGGAAATATATTATTTTCTCTCAAATGTATAAGTATGTGGTTTTCTCTAAAAAGAGATTGTTGGCTTCTTTACCATATCAAATTTGTTTTCCTCCCGCCAAAATAAAAATTTGAGATCTTTGGTTCAAGTCTCAATATCTTCCTTGGTATAACTTTTTTGTTGGATTTACGTTATTCTTCATTATTTGATATTTTGCAGATAAATATTAGTCGGGTAGTTTTTACTTTTCTTTAGTTTATTTTGCTTCCTGCATCAGGTATGCATTAATGTTTTTCATGAACATCAAAATTTTCTTTTTGCTTATCCTCTCCATGTAGACAACTGCTTCAAAAAGTGGTGCTCTGCGTTATGATATCCATTATTGGCTTGGTAAAAAGACCAGTCAGGTAAGTTTTGCTGTTTATATATTGCTACCACCTCCAATTATTTTTATTTGATATTATATAGTCTTCCTCGACTCATTTTCTCACTGATAATCACAAATATAAAATAGGATGAAGCTGGTGTTGCAGCCATCAAGACAGTCGAGTTGGATGCAGCCCTGGGAGGACGGGCTGTTCAGTATCGTGAAGTACAAGGCCATGAGACTGAAAAGTTCCTTTCTTATTTCAAACCATGCATCATACCTCAAGAAGGTGGAGTTTCCTCTGGTTTTAAACATGTTGAGGCTGAAGAACATACAATACGGTTGTTTGTATGCAAAGGGAAACATGTGGTACATGTCAAAGAGGCAAGTTTGACCTTATTCTTCTTGCTTTGACTCATTGATGTTTGAGTCTTGTATATTATTATTGTGCATACTGTATACAACACCACATATGTAAACTTTATTTTCTACTTGTTGATTAGCTATTTGTGTTGGTTATAGGTTCCATTTGCTCGATCTTCACTAAACCATGATGATATTTTTATTCTGGATACTGAGTCCAAAATTTTCCAATTTAATGGTTCCAATTCATGTATTCAAGAAAGGGCTAAAGCATTGGAAGTTGTACAGTTTATTAAGGATACCTACCATGATGGGAAATGCGAGATAGCTTCCATTGGTAAGTGTAAGTATATTTTACAGATTCAAGATGATTGCTTAACATCACTAATTGGATATATATGCTTGAATTTCTTGCAGAGGATGGAAAGTTGATGTCTGATTCTGAAACTGGAGAATTTTGGGGTTGCTTTGGGGGCTTTGCTCCTCTTCCACGGAAAACAGTCAGTGATGACGATAAGTCTGCTGATTCTCATCCTCCAAAGCTACTTTGGTAATATGTTTTTCCGTTTTTCCACCTGTTTTTTCATTTATATTTGCAGTCAGTATATTCCTTTCACTTTTTTATCAAACGATACTTGGATGCAGTTTGCTTATGCTTAAATATATATTTTGTTTAATTTTTTACCTATTGTTTTCTTTGCCTTCTGAAAACTTATGGTGTTTATCAATGTAAGACTATTATAAATTTACTATTCTTTCTACCCAAAGTTGTATGTAATTCTGAGACTATGAAAATAATGCTAATTACATATATGAAATTTATTTATTATACTGAAATGGAAAATTCTATGTTGCTCTAGTTATTGTGAAATTATAACTTTTCCAGTGTTGACAAGGGGAAGACAGAACCTGTAGAAACTGATTCTTTGACAAAGGAAATGCTGGAGACAAACAAATGCTATATTATAGATTGTGGATTGGAAGTGTTTGCATGGATGGGAAGAAACACATCTCTTGATGAAAGAAAAAGTGCAAGCGGAGCTGCAGAAGTAACATCTCTTGTTTCTTTCTTAGTATTGTTGAACATATTCTCTGACTTCGAATGACTCTTGAATTTTTGTGGACTAAAAAACAGAAGTTAGTAAGTGGCGCTGGTCGACCAAAGTCCCATATAATTCGTGTAATTGAAGGATTTGAAACAGTAATGTTCAAGTCCAAGTTTGATTCTTGGCCTCAGACAACTCAAGTAATGTCTGAAGAGGGTCGTGGCAAGGTAGCAGGTAGTTTTAATTAAATTTTATGTTTTGTCGTTGAACTGAATATGTTTCTTCACCTTTAAATTGATTTTGTCAGCAACATTTTCCCGGCTTTCATCATGTTCTTGTAATTCTCTCCCTTTTTTGTAACTTTCTAGCACTTCTAAAACGTCAAGGATTGGATGTCAAGGGTCTCCTAAAATCTGAACCTGTAAAAGAAGAACCTCAACCCTACATAGATTGCACAGGAAATTTGCAGGTACTCGACTAATTTGTATACAATAAATAATTCACGAAATTGAAATCTCTTGATGTAACTTTTGTTGGTATTAAGTTTAAATTTTCTGTGGTCTTATATCCCTTATCTAATTGATTTCTTATATTGAAAGAATCTTTTGGAATCACAATCACTGTATCCATAATACTCCACTGGTCTCCCATTCCAAAGATGGTCATCACAATGAGAGGCATACAATGCAACTGAATGCGCTTGAGGTTAAGAGCTGTATTCTATCTTATGATAGGATAATGTGAAACCTAGAGTATTAGACTGGTTTAGATTTGATTTAGAACTAATTCAGTAGATGCTTAACATTTTATGAGAGAAATAAATATAGAATAGGAAAAGGTTTAATGTAGAATAAGCAACATGACACTTCCTCCACAAATTGGACGTAAAATAAAAATCTATGATCCTTTGCGATTTATCTGCTACATATTAATACTTAATCAAATTATTATCATTTTGTTTTATTTGAATGAGATATTTCTTCCAATAGTTTATATTCATTTGTATTTTATCCTACAATCTTATTCTTTGGTATTAAGTCCCTTCATTTTCTTTACTTTGTACCAAGTTTGTATTTAATAAAAATCTAAGAATCTTTAACATTATACAAGAAAACTTTACCTATATCTATACAAGGAAACTTTGTCTGATACATGACTAGTTTACGACTATTCAAATTTGTGCAAATCTATTTGTTCGGACCTCAAGTCCGTGATAGAATCGTTAGGGTTAATCACCGTAAATTATAAAAAAATTATAGGGGAATCAACAAGGAAGAAATAAATTAGGGATTTAGCTAATCCTGTTGACACCCCCACCGCAAATTGATGATGGTGGATCTTGAAGCATCAATCTTCCGCCAAAAACTGATAGCAAGATCGAGATAGAGCCTTAGTAAAGGTATAAGCAATTTGAAGATCGGTGGAGACACGAGGAAGACAAAAGAGGTGGGCATCATAGGATTGATAAATATAGTGATAATCCACCTTAATGTGCTTGCTACATTCGCTTGCAAGTTGGATAGCATTAGTATTGTTAGCATAACAAGAAGTAGCCTCTTGTTGAGGAAACCCAAGTTCTTCCAATAACCTACAAAGCTAAACAATCTCAAAATAAGTAAAGGACATAGCCAAATATTCAAACTCGGTACAAAATTCAAAAGCTCGAGGTTGTTTCTTATTCTTCCAAGAAATAAGAGAAAGACCAACAACTATACACCAACCAGAAACACAACTAGCCTTGTCAAAATTACTGTAAGCAACCAATTGAATAGGAGACGAATAAGGGAAGTAAAGACCTTAACCAAGACTACCTTGTAGGTATCCAACTATTTGGTGAACAAGCAAATGCCAAAAACGAGGAGATTACATAAATTAACTAACTTGCGGAGCAACACAAGCAAGAATAAGGAAACTAATAGTCAAATGATTGAGGCTACCAACCAATGGACGATATAGAGAAGGATCAACCAACTTGCTTCACATTCACTTCCATAGGAGTTTGGACAAAAGTGGTGTCTTGCAATCCAGCCAAAGTGACTAACTCTTGAGTGTTTTTGTGTTGGTAAAGAGAATACTAGCAAAAATGTTTTGAACTTCCAAACCCAAGAAATATACCTTTGTATGAAAAGAAAAGTAAGATGTTATAGTTGTTGAATCAATACAAGATTTGAACTAGTAATAACAATATCATCAAGGAATTTATCACGTCTGCACTCCACAGATTCAGGAAACCTAAATCTTAGTGCTCAAGAGTCAAAATTTCCTTGGATGAAATTTTCAATCTCCAACTCCAACCGAAAGTGAGGTGCACTATTGTATTGGTTATAGATCAGTTTCAAATATTCCCATATTTCTTTTGTTGTAGAAAATGATGTTAGATTGCCCACCATATGTGGTTCAATTGAATCTGATATTCAGCCGACCATTTTTGAAGTTTCGAGTTGTCTTTGGGAGCTGGATTAGACCCATCAACATGTTGTCACAAGTTCCTGCCATTTCACAAACTTTTTGAACTGGAATTCTCAGCTAAATAATTTTTCCCATTGAATCGTACTATACAACTTTTCTCCAGACATGATTATTTGAGAGGAATAAATTCCCACCAAACAAAATTTTAAGAATTTGAACACTAAACAATAACCCAAGAGAAATCGGGGTTGAAAAGTGCAAACGCGAAAGCTCCTAAGAATGACTGAATGCCTCTCATCACTGAGATAATCCAATTTAATAAGAATTTTGAAGTTATACATGAAAACTTTGCCTATAACTATACAAGGAAACTTTGTCCAATACATAACTAATTTATAGCAATTCAAATTTGTCAATTAATGAAATAAAACTAGTAATTCGGCTGTTCCAATCTATTCAAGTATATACTGTAGAGAAATTATAGGAGAATCAGTAAGGAAGAAATAAATTAGGGATTTAGCTAATCTTGTTGACACTTTGGGTTTTGATACCTGTCGTGAAAGTCAAGGTTCTTATATTTTCCTCTGATTTTAGTTTTGGTCCTATATTTTCTACCCATTAAGCTAGTGGTCCCTATTCTCCATGAAGGATCGGTTCCTCCTATAGTTTCTTTTTACTAAGGTATTGATCCTTGATGGACCAAAAATCAAATAGATAGAATATAGGGACCAAAATCTTATTTAGGCCATTTTTTAATAATTTAATTAGATGATGATCGACTGTAAAATGATTTCTTTTTCTCATTTGGTATTTGGTCTAACCTGATTAAAGTATGGAAAAAGCAATTCAACATAATATATTTTTGCATAACGAGTACAAGGAATTTCCCACATTCCACTGTTAGGATTTAAGAATTTTATGTAAAAGAATACAGACCAGTAAAGTCCCATTGAGTGAAATATGAGCTATTAGCTACTAAAATCAATGTGAAAACTTACAAGTATATCAGAAACAATGAATGTATAGAATATGGAATGATAAAGGTTATATTGAAAATTGGGTACCTATACTTAACATCATTTTTCGTTTTGGTGCCTATATGAAAAATTCTAAATTTTGATTCCTACATGAAAAAAGTGTTTATGAATAGTTTCCTACTATTTTCTGAAGCCATAATGGTGTAAGATGTTTGCTGACTTGTCAAACTTTTGTCTTGTATGATAGTAGGAATCAATTCAACAAACGTTCGTCAACTCAATAAACATTTAGTGTTGTTATAAACTTTGCAAATGGTAAGGACCGATTTGTAAACATTTTTCCATGTAGGAACCAAAATGTGGAGTTTCTCAATTAAGAACTTGAAAACAATTTCATGAGGAACACATTTTTAATATAACCCTAAGATAAGAGGAAAGCAAAGAGAAATAGCTGTGGAATACAACTTCCTTCCATTCCTTCTCGAAATTTGTCCAAGCTCCCAATTCCTTCTCTCTTCTAATTAATCACAATCACCATATCTGCAGCCTCCTTATGGATCACATTCAAGCTTCCACTTAGCATAATGACCTCTCCCTCTTTCTGTCCTCCATGGTCCATGTGTCTCTATTTTTCAATTTTTGGAATACAGGTTCCATATCTTAGGACCATGGCCTAACTACTGCAGTAATAAGTCCTTTAACAGAGTTTATGAAATTTACATCAAAACTATGGTTGAGATTTAAGGCAAGAAGGTGAAAGTAGTTTCCAGACTTTATGAATGATTGTAGTTGACATGCTGGCCAATATTTTCTTTTGTTTCTTAAACATGTGATATCCTATGTGGGTTTCAAACGATATGTTCTGTACTTCTCCTTATTTGGTTTGACTAATTGTAATTTCAGAGTAGTAAATTTCTCTTGCTTATTTGTTTGTGTTGTTAAGAAGAGCTTTAACATAACTACACACAGGTTTGGCGTGTTAATGGCAAGGATAAGATTCTTCTTCCAGCCACTGATCAGTCAAAATTTTACAATGGAGATTGCTACATCTTTCAATATTCATATCCTGGAGAAGATAAGGAAGAGCATCTTATAGGAACATGGATTGGAAAGGCTAGTGTTGAGGTGAAAAATTTAAAGAGCTTTATTCTACTATTTTCACTTGTGTGTTTATAACGCTATCTTTTATGTAAGCAAAGCAGAAAATCTGACTGCAAAATATTCTACTGGAATTGAAACTGTATTAGTATTTACTTATACATTTCATTACACTGTACTCAACATTGGGAACTCTAGGGACCAGAAAGCCTTGAATAAATGTGTTTGCCTCCATTCCTTACAGAATCTTTCTTTGTTGAAATTAGGAAGAGAGGGCTTCAGCTCTTTCTCTAGCAAGCAAAATGGTTGAGTCAATGAAGTTTCTTCCTTCCCTGGTAATTTTTCTTTGAATGTGTTATATTCAATTTGCTGATAGATTTTTGTCTTGTTTGCTTGTATCCCTATTGATAGTATCCGTGTGTAATTAATTGAAGGTTCGTATCTATGAAGGCAGTGAACCAATTCAATTTCATGCCATCCTGCAAAGCTGTATTGTTTTCAAGGTTTGTGGGATTCTGGTATTGGGTTAACTAAGAAAAAAACTTATTTTTTATGAATATAATTGTTTTGTTTAATACTGGTCATGTATTTTAATTGTCTATCAGGGTGGACTTAGTGATGGATACAAGAATTACATTGCAGAGAAGGAAATTCCAGATGCGACATACAGCGAGGATGGTGTTGCATTATTCCGCATCCAGGGCTTTGGCCCAGACAATATGCAAGCTATACAAGTTGAACCAGTATGTCATTTTGTCTGTTTATAGCAGCTATCTCTATCAACTTTACTTTTATGGGTATTTCAAACTCTCTTCTTTTAAATTATACAGATTTTATTTAAAGTTAAAAATTATTGATTTGAACCCTATAAATAAATTTTATCTTTTGGTCCGTGTACTTAAAACTCGTCCTTTTTCTTATGTATGCTATTTTTTAATCTCTTTTAATTCCTATGACTTTAATTGATAGAAGGAAGACTAAATATAGTATTTATAGAGACTAAAAAGGATTAAAATAATATTTATAGGGACTAAAATTAAATAATTTTTTATTATTGGGCCGAAAAGATAAATATTGTACAACTACACAGACTATACGAGTTGTAAAAATACCATTCTCTTTAAATAATAATTTTCCTATTCCTTTTGTCAACCAGGTTGCTTCCTCCTTGAATTCCACTTATTGTTACATACTTCATAGCGGGTCCACTGTTTTTACTTGGTCTGGAGGTTTAGCAACTTCAGATGATCAAGAGCTTCTTGACAGAATGCTGGATTTGATTAAGGTCCGTTATGTCCTGAAATATGTTTAATGTGGAAAATGTGATATGTCCAAATCAAAGACCAAAAGGTTCTTTGGGCAAACATAGTCTATTTTTGCATGTTGAAAATGGTTAACTATGCTGGTTATTTATAAACTTGCCGTTAGGGCTACCAATAATTCCTCTTAGGTTCAGGTCCTGGGTTTGGTCCAGGCAGGTGTTATCGGCCAAGCCACATTACCCATCCTGCGAACTATGTCTATATAAAAAATATACATCACTGTTTATTAATCAAAACATATGCTTGCCAATTGACTGTAGCCGGATTTACAAAGCAAATCACATAAGGAAGGCGTAGAATCGGAACTGTTTTGGGATTTGTTGGGCGGAAAATCAGAATACCCCGGTCAAAAGATCGCGAGGGATGAAGAAAGTGACCCTCACCTAGTTTCTTGCGACTTCTCAAAAGGTAGGAACTAATTTTTTGTTGGCTGAACAGATTTACCTTCTCCATCCCCAGTTCCTTATCTTCTTAAAGGCAAATGACTGACATGTTTGTGATGGCTTCTTTCCCTGCCTGCCTGACCAATGTGCAGGAAATTTAAAGGTGTGTACACCCGCTGATCTGTTGATATCATGATTTTGGAATATTCCGAGTTATGGTGTGAAGGCATGTTAAAGAAGTTTTTGCCTATCTCAATATTTTATTACGACATTTTAACTTTTAAGTTGCCCCCCCTTGTATTTAAACACTCAATGACAGGGTCCATTTTCAACAGTGATTCCATAGGATTGAAAAAAAAGCTAGGAAAACCAACAAGAATATGGCCAGTGAAAGGTTAAAAAACTTTGGATAATATACTATTTTAGAAGACATTTTTTAGCAACCACACTGCTGTTACTCAAATCTGAGGCTAGAAAGATGCTTTCTTTGGTTTTCATTAAGTTATAATAATTACATTATGTGTCTGAGGACTTAATTAGATGTGACGTGGTATAACACTTGATATCAAAATAGTCAAACTTATATAATGAGTAGTTGACATAATAATGATTGGCAAAAAAGAACGAAACAATCTGATCTGATCCATGTAAAAGCATCATGTTAGGACCTAGGACATAATCTTTCTGCAAAGTGGTTATGGTCATCTTGGCTTCTTTGAAGACTAGCTGTGGATGTGGAATGCTGACTGAAAGACTGGTCAGTGTGTTATTGATCATCTTTGCTAATTTGAGATGGATCTAGATGGTGAATTAAACTGGGGTGTGATTTCATCCCCAATAAAATCTTATTGCTATGTCTTACGCTTTGCTTGTGAAGATGCAAAAATTTGAATTTGTTCTGCAGTGCATTAATCTGAAGTAATGTTTGCAGGTGAAAGAGATATACAACTTTTCCCAGGATGATTTGATGACAGAAGATATTTACATCTTGGATTGTCACTCTGAAATCTTCGTCTGGCTTGGCCAGCAGGTTGACGCAAAGGGTAGAATGCAGGCTCTAACAATTGGTGAGGTATAACTAGTTTTGCTTTTCCTGGAAGCCATAGACATTCTAGATTAATTTAGTGACTAGCAGTCTAATATAGAGTTACATTATAAGTCAAACATCTTACCACTAGGTTAATGTTCTTTTAGGTTTTTTCAATTTTTAATATTGATTTAAGTTTAACTATCACAACACAACTCTTTCTATCATTATTAGAATACTATAAAGCAGTTTCAATGTATTTTACGTTCTAGTATTTCTGAAACCAGGTATGCAATTTTTAACTTATTCTTTGGAATTGTACAGAAATTTCTTGAGCATGATTTTCTTCTAGAAAAATTATCTCGTGAAGCTCCAATATATGTTGTCAAGGAAGGTAACGAGCCACCTTTCTTTACTCGCTTTTTTAAATGGGAGTCTGCAAAATCCACAGTAAGTTTTTCGATGTATACATATGACCTCAAATAGTCCTATACTTTTTGGCTACTATAATAAATAATTCCTTGTTTATGGTAGATGCTGGGAAACTCGTTTCAGAGGAAGCTTGCAATCGTCAAAAGTGGGGGAGCGGCACTTGTACTTGTAAGTAATATTTTCTTTGCTTCCTTTATTACAGAATAACTTTTTTACTGAAGAGTGAGGAATGATCGCATTAATCTTTGATAGATGTCACGAGTGAGATAATTCTATCCAACAGAATTCTGTCTATTTATCCCATTGTTCCTTGTTAGCAGGTCCCCCCGTCCCTCTTTTGATATACAAAGACGGTGTCAAAGTTTGAACCAAAAACTTTATGCAAATCCATCTAAATTTCACACCACTAATACACTCTAGTGGGAAAATTTTATATTACAAAATTATCCCATTGATATACAAAAACGGTGTCAAAGTTTGAACCAAAAACTTTATGCAAACCATCTAAATCTCACACTACTAATACAATCTAGTGGGAAAATTTTATATTAAAAAATTATCCCATTGATATAATTTTTCTATTCTAGTTATATTTTCTAACCATTTATCACAAAACTTTCTTAGTCCGTGCTTGTTTTAGCTTAATCTTTGAAAAATAATATATTTTTTTCAAAAGCTGTCTAAAATGAAGATAAAAAAATAATTACTTTTATAAGTTGAACTAAGCACACACTTTACTGTATGATATTCTAATTGTACCCCTTTCTATATGTTTCAATTTTCTGATTTGGTTTCTTTTTGAATCACAGAAATGTAAACCTTTGGATGAGCATGAATTAAAAAATTATTAATCTGGCAAAGTATTTTAAGATTTGGTAATTATTTTGATATTGGTGATCTTGATTTAATTCCATGATTAAAGGTATTAAAAATAAATAAAAGAAATAACTACTTGATTAGAAATATTAAACTTAACAGGGTAAGGTGAACTAACTCGTCATAGTTCTTCAGGTTGGCGAGCTATTCCGATAATTTTTTATTATTATTATAAATACACTTCATTAAATAAATATTTTAAAATCTTTAATTGGTTATTTAATATCTCTAATTAAAGAAATTCAAAGAATTATTATCTTTATATGTAAAATTACTCTTCATATTATAATTAATGATTAATAATTAAAACATAATTTTTAAATGTTAATAATTCAAGTTATGCTATTGTGTATTTATATTTTAAATAATATAATGAAAAAAATATTTAAACTTTTTTTTTATTTTAGCTTTTAGCTAAAAATTATAGTTAAACTAAAAGTATCAACCCATCTCGCCAAATTAGTGGTGGGCTAACATATCAACTTGCTTTCCCACCCATAGTATAATTTTTTACTGTTATTCTGTCAAAAGAAAACATGTAATTGTTGTTATTTGTGAAATGGTTTTCTTATAATTAAATTTCATAAGTAAAGTTTAATGTTTGAAGATAAATTGAATAGATTAGTTACTTTATTTATAGATTGAAATGTTAGATTTACTAGCTTATAAATTTTGTCATCAAGTTACTTTACTGTTGAGAAAACTAGAAGAACAGAGTAAATATTGGTGAATGATATTAGATTAGATTAGACATAACGTTTATGTAAGGCCCCATAATTTCTTAATCCAGTTCTACTCCGAGAGGATCAAAGTTCAAACTTGGAGAAGACAAATGTTTGAAGGACCTCCTGTCGTAAAACTAAAATAATACTAAAATAATGATAAAGAAATACTGAAGAGTGCCATAAGGTTTTGAAATGAGTCTACCAAGAGTCATTGCTGGAAATTAATGATCATACTTTTGGTTCTTTATTTAAAAGAAATAAATATTTTCCACCAATGAAAATAAATTAATGAATTTTAATTAATAATGTCATAAACTTAAATTTTATTTTAAAAGTACTCCTTAGATTAAGTAATTGTTATTTAATGGCATTCTCTGTAATTCAATAAAGTAATTTTTTCATCAATGAATGTGATTTACGCTGCTAATAAACTTTACAACAACTTAAGGATATAACAGATGAATAACTAATGCATCTATAAATGAGTTCAGATTTTTTATAATTGAAAAAGAAACAGTAATTTGTTTCTGTTTTCTAGAATTGTGGCCTAATCTCATTTTATTGCTGCAAGCCTTCGAGAAACTTGTAAACACGCGATTTTTTGTAGCTACATTCAATAAAATTAGTTATGAAGTGAACTGGACTTGGTTGACTGAACTATATATTGAATTCTTATTGCTGAATTCAACTATTGAAGGATGTGAAATGGGCGTTGATCCTTCATATGAGTAGGCGTCTGAGTTGGCAATAGATTAAGACATAAGTTATAGATCTAACATGTTATATCTGCTTGGTTATTGAATATCTAATACATTATCAGAAACATAAACGAAGATCATCCGTATCTTATGGGGGAAGGTCTGGTGGTGCGCCAGATTCTCAGCGTTCCCGCAGCATGTCGGTCAGTCCTGATCGTGTTCGTGTGAGGGGCAGATCTCCAGCCTTTAATGCACTAGCAGCTACTTTTGAGAACACAAATACTAGGAACCTTTCAACTCCACCTCCAATGGTTAGAAAACTGTACCCAAAATCTGGGGCACAGGATACAGCAAAACCGGCACCTAAACTTTCAGCCATATCTCATCTTACTTCTAGTTTTGAACAACCATCAGCTCGAGAAAATTTGATTCCTCGATCCCAAAAAGGTATGCAGTAGATGAGTGCATTGATATTTAATGTTAGTGTTTGAATATTTCTGATACAAAATGCCTTTTCCCTTTTTGTATTGTTATGATATGAAGTGAGTTTAGTTACCGCCATATCAAACCCCGAGATAATTGCCGAGGGGGCTTCTATGAGCAGGAGAATAGAATCCCTTACCATAGAGGAGGATGTGAAAGAGGGTGAAGCTGAAGATGATGAAAGTCTCCCAGTTTACCCACATGATCGCATTAACACAGAATCTACAGATCCTGTAACAGATATTGACGTTACTAAACGAGAGGTATAATGAAAACAACTAGATTTAATGTAGCATCATCTTGCGTGTTTCTCATTTCTGTTTTCCCCCTTCATTCTTTGGAAATTGCATCAAATAACCAAGCTTTATTTCATGTTAGTTCTGACTTGGTTGACCTTCATGGACAGGCTTATTTGTCACCTGCGGAGTTCCAAGAGAAATTAGGGATGGCTAAGACGGAATTTTACAAGTTACCAAAATGGAAACAGAACAAACTCAAGATGGCAGTTCAGTTGTTCTGATTTTTAAAGTACACTTCACCGTCTGTCTGCTCCGTGCATTTGACATTCTTATGCGTTTTATATCTCAGGGAGCTTGCTATCTGTTTTTTGCAGTAAGAAATTGAACATATGGAAGTGAAAGGACAGCATGAGTTTTCTTTTAACAAGTGAAAGGTAGAAATTAAATAAAGATATTTAGGTTCTTTCTTTGTTGAAGAGTTGCTTGGTGTTAATTATGTAGGGGTTGATTGCTTGTCTTTGGTGTTTCTTGTTACTCATTTTTTTCATTCAAAATTGTTTTAGGGGAAGAAATTACTTAGGTTGTTTTGATACTTATGATTATGAAGTTTGTACAGTAAAGTGTAAAAGCCACCCAACAAGTTATTTATTTTGGAAATAAAAGTGTGATTCCCCCTCCCCTTTTTATTACTCTCTCCATTTTTGTTTCATGTCAAAAAAATTCTTGGTTGTATATCGAACGTTCAAGCAATTGAGGTAGTAGAAGCGGAGAAAAAGTAGCTATTTTCCAGAAATAAATAAAATTATTGGTTCTGCTCCCTAAGCATTGGCAAACAGATCGTCCAAATTCAGTAGTGAATAATGCAATTTTTTTGAAACTGCAAAATTCAGATTGGTTGGACTCGTTCTAAAATTAACTTGAAAATTTAAATCCAATTCATATTTAATAGATTGTAGACTGAGTTAGATAATAGAAAGAACAGATAGTTAAGTAATTTCAAATAAATTCAATCTTACAGTTACAAAAATATTGTCATACTCGTCTTATTTTTCAATTTTTTAATTTACCATCACAAGTTAAATAAATATAATATAAAATAATAGAACAAAAAAGTTTATAATAATTTGATAAAATCTTATACTTAATTCTCAAATACACTTTTCTTAATATACATTTTTTGTTCATAAAGAAAGTTTAGAAGTACATTTGATCACTTAAATTTTTAAAATTGAGCAATTTCAGTAAAACATAATATATCATCTAATTTTTAGCAACGTACTCTTTCGAATGACAATTTAAAAACTTATAATTAAACGCTACTATTCATATCCCACATAATTAACATGGTAATTATTCACCTTTATAGTTTTTTATAAAAATAAAAATTATATACATTCACAAAACTATAAATAACTAAAGTACATTTAAATCTATATTTAACCAAACATTTTATGAAAGTGTTTAATAAAAATTCAATTCAATTTAACCTGTCTCATCTTTAATCCTTTTAAACTGACAGGTCCAACTTCTTTTAATTCATCTCAACTTCTTTTAATGGATTAAATTGGTTGGCATGTTCGAGTCATTCTGATATTCCTGAGCAAACTCAGTTCTTTTAAAAAAAGTCATAAAAGTATCATGTTAACTTCTTTTTTCCATTATTTAAGGTACATACTTTTTTTGTGTCTGTCATTTTAGTCTTTAAGAGGAAGGAAAGGAGGTGAATTGGTAGGAAATGTGCTTGTTTGCTTCAGGTAATTAACAACGCAACGTATAGCAAATAAAGGTGTGTTCCTTTTCATATGGTTATATCAACTCTGCATACTATGTTTACTTAAATATCAATATATTTAATGAGATATAATCAATTCTGGTCAATCATAAGTGTGATTTAATAGTACAAAAATTTTCATTTCATTGTTTAAATTAACAATATATATATGATAAAAGGACAATGTAGTCATGATTCCATAAAAACATAATTATTATATCTTTCCTTTCAAATCAGGTACATTTATAAATTGTATTCTTATTTCTTCCTTCTTTCATTTAATTAAACAACTTACATAGCACTTTAATTATCTCTTTTTCTTTCCTTTTTCACTCCGTCACTTTCTATTACTCCATCTAAACAAAGCCTAACCAGAATACATGTATTCGGATAGACACTTTCATAAAATTCAAATAAACTAAGTTTCAATGGTTAAATATTTTGATTGGATAAACTAATTAAAATTTGTTGAATTTAAGTTTTTTTTTATTTGGATAAAAGTATTTTAATTTAAGAGTGTTTCTCAACTAGAATAGTTAATTGATGTCGGTTAAACTCCGATATGATTATTGATCGTATCTTTGCAAGTTTGAGTGAATTGACATTCAAGTCAATAAGAACATAAAATATAATGAATATAATATAAAATATGAGTTGACAATACTTCTTATATTGTGAGTTATTTTTTTCTCTTATATAGGATAGTGTTCTCTTTCTTCTCCTTGACTTAATTAAGTAATAAATGTTGTCTTCTCTTATTTAAGGTTGATTATCTAAGATCCCTTAATTTGTACTAATATGGTATTAATGTCTTAAATATAAAAAACGACGGATGATCTGTTCGTATGCAATATCGGATCCAGTCCATGATGCTATACCACTAAATACAAAATATTTTTTAATATTAGAAACACAAAATATTTTTTAATATTAGAAATATTAGAGATGATATTTAATCGATATTAGTCAAACTTTTCTAACCGATGTTGGTTAAACAAGTTCATCAAATGGCATTAGTCATGACAATCATATTCAAAGACAAAAAGTTTTCTCATTCAACATTAGGAAAATAATCTTGAACAACTTTAAAAAAAATAACATTGTTAACATGAATTGAAAAACAACATTACATATATAAACCTAAAAACCACAAACTAGTTGATATTTGTTGAAAAATAATTTTATTGACACTGGTCATATAAGTCGTGACTAACATTGACTACAAAATAACTTTGGTTTAGATTAGAAAAAAATAATATTAATAATGTTAAGTAAAAAAATAACTATTTTCAATGTGTTTTTGAAAAACCTTGACTTATATTGGTAGAAAAAAATTTGTCTCACCATTATCGATAAAAAATTAAAATTAACTAAAAGATAGTTTAATCAATGTTATATAAGAAAATCTTACCAGAATATAACATCAACCAACACAACTTTTATAGACGAATAAACTCAATTGTTAATAAAAAAAAAATTGTGTTTGATATTGTTAATATTCACACCTTAGCTAACATTAATTAAGAAATAGTAATAAACTACAACGACAACAAGATAATATTAATAATGTTGGTTAAAAATAACCACAACTTAAAATAAATATGTTATTTTTAAGAAAAAAAATATTAAGTCAATAATGTTTAAACTTCAACCAAGTCGACAATGTCTCAGAATCAGCTAAAAGGGTAGTGTATGATTTTTTTTATCAAAGGATGGTGTATGATACTATAAAAGAATTAAATTGAATAAAAAAAGATTATGGAAAAATTATAAAGTTTTGAAGTAAAATTTGAAATTTTTTAATTTAGAATAATCAAATCATTTGATTAGTTTTTAGAATTTTATTTTTTAAATTTGAATTTCTTTTAAAATTTCAAAATCTAATCCATATATTTTATCATAAAATTAAGAATTTTCCATAAATTTTTTACTAGAAAAACATATTTTATGGTAAAACATTTTGTAATATTCTATAAATATAATTATGTTCAAAGATTTCTTGTAAGTATCTCATTCCAAAAATAACATCGTCCATGAGAGTAGTATATTGTAGAAAAATGTTAGAATAGCACACCACCTGAAAAACACCCAACACATGTTACGTCATTGAGATTTGGGAAATCTTCAATTTATTTCCCAACGTCCATCACTGATCTTTCTTATAATAGTATTTACGCATTGACAATAAAGAAAATTTAGGAAAAGCTGTTAGATTAATGCAAAAGAAAGAAAGAATATTGTATGAATCTATCGTTACAGAAAGTGATTTAGGAAACTGGAGAGAGAGAGAGAGAGAAAGACAAATAGAAGAGGTTGCAGTTGCAGAGACGCGTTTGTCAGAGAAAAATTTGGAAGGTTGCGAGTGATGATATATGTATATTATATATACATTTTTTTTGTGGGGGTTGCAATGAGTACGGAAATGATTCCTTCGCCAGCTCCTTCGCCAGCTTCTTCGTCAGCTTCTTCGCCAGCTCCTTCGCCAGCATCTTCGCCAGCTCCTTCTTCAGCTCCTTCTTGTTCAAGTAATTCCAGTAACTACGAGCTGAGGAAGGGATTCAATGGCCTCGACAAGGTTCTTCTTCGCGACGCCCGTGGAAGCTCCGCCGAGGTTGCTTTCCTCCTAATTCTTCCATGCATCTGTATATCTTCCTCTGTTTGGGTAATGTCGGTAATTGTTAGTCATCCTCTGTGATTCGAAGCAGATACTGCTTGATCCACTTCTCGATTTCACGATTTAGCTTGGATTCGTATTCACCTTTAGATTCTGAAGCTTTTAAGTTTCGTTAGTGTGGTTTTGGTTTTGCCACGTCGATTTTTGTCGCCATTGGCGGTTGGAGAGTGCTGATCTCGTTAGCTTTGCCTGAATCGAGATTTGTCACCAACTAGAGAATTTTGATTTGAAAAGACTATTCCTAAGCAGTTTGATTTATCTTGTAGCCTAATTTCCGGTGAAATAAATTCTTCGAGAGGAGCGGCTGCGTTTGGTGTTTGATTTTATTGCTTTTGCATCGTTTTGAAATAGCAAATCGCTTGTGCAGGTTCTGGTTGAGTTGGCTCTGATTAGGTTTCATTTCTCTGTTTGTGATTTTCAGGTGTACTTGTACGGTGGTCAAGTGACTTCTTGGAAGAATGACCAAGCCGAGGAATTACTTTTTCTCAGCAGCAAGGTACAGTATGAAACATAATTGTATTTAAGTTCTCAATGTATTTCTTAGTTGGCTGATTTTCCTCCATTGCATGCCAAGACGAGCGGGAAAATTTGATTAACTTAGATCTCAATGAGGTTGTCAATATCAGTTCCCTCTGAAAGCATTCATAGGTTAAGTGCAAGATTTAACTGAACAACTCCATGGAAAGAAAATGTTTTAACTGACGTATATTTTTCAATCTTAATATGTCAACTGTTTTGAGAAATATTTTTGAAAAGTAACACATTTTGATTTTGGAATCATTTATTAATTTGATATTTATTCATTCTTGGTTTATATGTTGGAATGGATCTACTACCCAAAGGATTTGTGTTCCGAGGTTGGCTTGAAATTCATATTTTCTACTTTGTATTTTGCTTACAAATTCAAATATTAAATGTTTGAGTACCTCTTATTAGTCTTCGCTCGATAACAGTTAGTCTTTGCCACTCAAAAGGGTGATTCTTTCTCTGGGATAACTGGAGTTAGTGAAAATTATTTTAATACGCTGTATATATCAATGTGATTATACTTTTTTAAAATTTTAATCTCCAGTTATGAGGTTGATAAGCTCTGATTCATCTTGGTTTATTAATTGTGCACTTTTGCAGGCTATATTTAAGCCTCCAAAAAAGGCAATTCGTGGAGGGATTCCAATATGTTTTCCTCAAGTATGTACTTCTAATGCTAATATTTCTGTTTGCCATAGTTGTTTTCGTTGTGATAATATTGCTCTGGAAGGAAAATAGGTAGAAATTGGAGAAGGAAGAGGAGAGGAAAGAGATTATTTGTTTGCGCCTTGTACATTTACTGCTCACAGAATCTGCAATCAGAGATACTAATAAGGATAAAAATATTATAATCTGAATGTCATTGCAATTTGTGAATCCCTCCTTCCCAAATGTTACTCTAATCAGATCCCAGGTTACTTTTACAAGTATTCTGACTCTCTCTTTGTAGTTTGCAAGCTTTGGTTCTCTTGACACTCACGGATTTGCTAGAAACCGGTTTTGGACCATTGATGATAATCCTCCACCTTTTCCAACAAATACTTTGAGTAAAGCCTTCGTTGATTTGATTCTTAAACCCTCGGAAGATGACATCAAGATTTGGCCTCACAGGTATACATAGTAACATTCAAAGCTTTTAGCCTATATTTAGGGAACATTCTCTTGACTAATACTTTTACTGTGTTTTATTTACCAATTGTTATTTCATAGTTTGAATTGTTCATATTATATTTCTTTCTAATATCATATACCATTCCTTTTGCATTAGTTTTGAGTATCGCCTTAGAGTAGCTCTTGGACCTGGAGGGGAGCTAATGTTGACATCTCGGGTCAGGAACACTAACACTGATGGGAAGCCATTTTCATTCACATTTGCTTATCATACATATTTCTCTGTGTCAGATATAAGGCAAGTGCTTGAAAATTGAAACATCTTTTATCTCACACTTCAATGTGAAATTTTGTATTAGTGTGCATTTCTTTAGTTATAAATTGACATTGTTGTCAAATCATTTAACAAATGAGTAGAACTGTGCAGTCTTATTGTATGGATATAAGCTTGTTTTCCTGACTCAATTTGTGAAATCTATTACTTGTTACTGTTTGCAAATCGTTTTTCATCTGTATGAGAATATGGTGTTGGCTTTTGGACTTATAAAGTCAGCTGTGGATTTGTGCATTTGGTATCTAAAGATGCAAAGCAAGGATACAAAAAATTTCTTACTTTTCCAGCAGAAATAGAAATAACGCAAACATATTTTCTTGAGTTAAACTGCAGGCAAATCCTGTTACATTATCCACACACATTTTTAGGTGCATATTCATAGATAAAATGTGTCTTTGATGTGGTAAAATATTCAGGTTTTGGTAAAATTAATGTTTTGTTGTTTTCATTTTATGTACTTATTTAACTCTTTTATTTTTTATTTTGGCTTATTGTCAGTTCTTATTTATTATTTATTTTATTGTCAGGGATATACTTTTAGGCTGCAGTTTTAATTGCATTTGACTAGTTTGTTTGTTTGTATTCAGTGAAGTGCGGGTAGAGGGGTTAGAGACATTGGATTATCTTGACAAGTTGCAGGGAAAGAGACGCTTTACTGAACAGGGGGATGCTTTAACATTTGAATCAGAAGTAAGATTGTTACCCTTTCAACTTTGCTTGAGAAAACACACATGTGGGTATACATTAAGTAGGCTGTAAGCCTGTAAGCAATGAAAGATGTTAATTTCTGTGAAATGGAGCCTGGTGCAATAGAGTATCAGACCAATTTAATAGATCTTGATTTTTTTTCTTGTGACTCATTTCAAGTAAGGCACAATAAGCACCAATGCCAAAAGAACATTTTCTATTTGATTGTGGCTTTTTCTTTGTGAGCGGATGAAGAGAGGCAGTATCTAACTTTTTTGGAAGTTGCATACTATTCTTTATTCTCAAACAATTGAACAGTTGCTTCCCACACCCCAACAAAAGCCCCATTTTTCTCTTTTTTACCTTTCCTCTAGCACAGGCGGGTGGCACTGGCAACTGCTAACATGTGTTGGTTCACTATCCATTTCATACATTGGTCTGGATTTGACTACTGCACTTAGCTCATACATGAAACATATTTGCACCAAAAATATAATAAAAAAGAAAACATTCACCTAGTTTGTATCGTTGATCCCAATTTGTAGTAATACGTGACACATCTGGGCACGTATGTAACTGCTCTTGATGTACTGGCTTTCATATGCTTTGATGAGTTGAAACTGACACTTCACTTTTGCTTTGTATTATAGGTTGACAAGATATATCTCAGCACCCCTACAAAGATTGCAATTCTTGATCATGAGAAGAAGAGAACATTTGTCTTACGGAAAGATGGTCTTCCTGATGCAGGTGATCATTATCAAACTCATCTTGTTTGCTTAATCTTACATTGATAAAATGTATTGGTGGCGCTGGGACTATATCATTCAAAGCTACATTAAGAATAAAAAAAATGTTCTTTGTAAATGTGTAAATAAGAATGCAATGAAATAGGGTTAAAAACCAACTTTATCAGTAGAACATAGCTTAAAGTTCTCACCTGTCTTAATTTTTATGTCTTAATTCTTCCTTTTAAATCTTCCTATCCCCTATGTAAGAAACCTTCCGTAGTTGGTATATTTAACGTTTGTGTTGCTTTTGAATTCGACAAGAATCGTTTGCACTGTCCTTTTGTATACACATGTTGCTTTCTCATTTATTATCTATGCAGTGGTGTGGAATCCTTGGGATAAGAAAGCAAAGGCTATGACTGATTTCGGTGACGATGACTATAAGCATATGCTTTGTGTAGAGGCTGCTGCTGTTGAAAAGCCTATTAATTTGAAACCTGGTGAGGAATGGAAGGGAAGACTAGAACTATCAACTGTTCCTTCTAGTTATTACAGTGGACAACTTGATCCCCGAAAAGTTGTTCTTGGAAGCTGAAAGATCATTATTGCGTTTTATGTCATGCACAGGTAATAAAAAGCACGTTGATATATTTGACTTTCAATTGTCTTTTAACATTATCCTACAAAATGAATCACATAATCACTTGAGTTACATTGTTCTACCTCTACCTTGAAATTCTAAATATATTGGAAAATAGAAAGGGCGTGTGCTGTGTACATGGCTTCTACCAGGGTTTGAGGAGAAACAATTCTCCATTTGTGTCATGTGAAATGATTCTTTCTATCTCTTTTTTTTTGTACCATGAAACTACGAAGGTTTAACGAATAGAATTTTTACACCTCATGTATTTTTATTTAAGTTTGGAATTGATTAGTTATTTGTACATGGTGATGTCATATTTCTTGACCTTAATAAATTAAATTTTGGCTTTCATATAGACCAAATTTGTTTCCTGTGTTTGATAATTGAGACCTGATTGATCACATATTGATTAGCCTACTATTAGTTCTTGTATTAGTCAGTTTGCTTAGGTTCCATACATATTACATATTAATCCAGTACAATGTTTCACTAATTATTTAGAAAACACATCCACAGGTAACTTGTTGCCACAGCGATGAACGACGAAAGGAAAGTTTCTCCGAGCAATTTTCCCCCTTCATGTTGGACGAATGAACTATGTATAGAGTTTTGTTAAATAATATTTCGCTGTTTAACGGATGACTAGTTCGGTCATAATTGACGTGTAAGTAGAATAGGCCACAGTTGTTTATGGAAAATCTAAATTACAACTCCCAGTTTTAATGTATTTTTATGTTGAGTTGAATGGCCCAGACCAGAGGGATTACTTTTAACAGGGTCATTTTACATCGTTACAAGTTGGACTGCATGTCACACTTTGTTACCGCAATCTACATATTCAACTAATAAAATAAGTTATTTGTTAAATATAGAATTGTTATTTCAATTATGTAATATATCATATCAGCTTGTGTGCTTGCAATTGCAACTTTCTAGCAATGTAAACATATCCTATCATGTATAACTATATGTAGGTTTGAGAACTGTGGTTCCGTTCAGTCATATGAAATATGCATTGGTTATTCTGTCAAACCGTTATATATATATATATATATATTTTTTTTTTTTCAGATTTCTGGTATAGATGTTTTTTGCCAGCTGTCCAGACTGTTCATTTTTGTTGATGAAGAGATGAGTTAATATATCTAATGAAATAGACAGGATTGCAGTCAACAATCAAAACACGAATTCTGCTTTTTGGGCATCAAATTGTTTTAAAGCTAAATTTGAAGGTAGAGGCTATATAAAACAGCACTGATTAAACCAACCAAAAGTCATAAGAAATTACACCTATTTAGAACTGAAGGTGGTAAGGTCGGAGGCACGGTGTGGGGCAAAAAACCACTCAAACATGAGTTTATGTCAATTTGGAATAGATCATTGTGTGCTGTCCATGTTGATTGAAATAGAATGATTATGATGGGTGAGAACGCAGCAAGACTCGTCAAATTTGGCTGTAAGATTTGCAAGAAGACAGAGTGCAGCAGAAATAGGCGGAGCCAGAGGAAGAAAAGGAATTGGAGAGTAGCGCGTTGATAAGAATTGGCTATGCTAAGGCTTCACCAGTTAATTAAGTATATTTTGAATTAAAAATTGGCCAGGTTACTCTAGTAAAGTATATATATATATATATATATATCATTAGTGTCCTTAGTCACATTCTAACCATTATTAGAAACAGTTTCTTAATGATAATTTTTTTAATATGTGAGAGTAATTGATATTTAAAGAGTATTAACTTTCTTTCTTTTTCTGACTTTTTTTTTTAAATTTTATCTTCACTTCTTATTTTCTCTCTTCATGGATCTAGTTAAGATTTTTTTTAACAATTTTTTAAATTTATTGTATTCTTTAATAAAAACTATATTAATTAATGTTTTATTATCATATAAAATTAAATTTAATACCAAATTGTTTAAATAATGTAACAATATTAAATTTATAAATTTTTAAATAGATACTTTAAATAAATTTCACTTAAGTAAAATATAAAATTCAAATATTCATTCTTTAATATTGGTCTTGGTTTTCTTTCAAAATTAAAATATATTCTAAAAAAATTATATAAAATAATCTAAGATAAAATGTAAAAAATGTAGTAATTTAATTCATGATGTAACATCCCTCATTTTACCATTTGTATACAATATCTAATTAACATATAAACCTATACTTTTATCTAATATTTTATTTCAAAATACTCTTCTTGGAGATTTTAATATATACACAAGTTTATAACCAAAACATTCAAAATAAAAATATTTGTTCCTCTGATTGAGGAACTCTACCACCTACAACTTCATCTTCTCCCGTGTAAATTAACACGATCATCACAAATTATAGAAAACAAAACATAAAACAAAGCATAGGGTAAGCTAACTACTTTAAAGAATTCTAATATAATTTTGACTTTTAAAAACAAGCATAATCCATCAAATTCTCATAATTTACGCAATGTCATCAAGTGTCTATCACATCTATTATCCACATTATTGACTCACATACTCAGACAATTGACTCTAGTTCCGGAAGATTCGCGTATTGAAATTAGTCTTTAGAGACCTGCACTTATCATACTACTCACTGTGAGTCATGCGCATAATCATCTCTCAATATCTCATCATCTCATATGATAGGGTAAATTCATTTTATCTGTTCTGATAAGTTCTTTCAAACCTCAGACTTAGCTAAATGAACCTCCTTCGACTCTCACCAACTGAATAACTTCATCATATGATTTCATTATATTAGTAGAGTCAAGATCATCTCATCCACAAGACACTCACAAATAAATACACCATATTACAATCTTAACACGACATTTCCTTTCCTAAATATACTATGTCTTGATCACACATTCACATCATCTCATACCTCATGTAACACATCAATATACCATTCAATCACATTATGTTTTAAATTTTTCTAAACAATCAAAGTATATCTCAAAATTCATTTAAACACATAACTAAATTCCTTTAATCATATTTTTTAAATAAAATTTAGAATTTTCACTGAAAAACAATAAGCAATAATAAACTAGGCTTTCAAAAGCCTAAATAAAAATTTCAAGTTTTTTTTACAAATAGTCTAGCTTGAGCGAGACAAGCGAAAATTCTCTTGCTTGAGCGAGATTCAATCCGAGAGCAAACAGAATTTCATCCTAGGTCTCGCTTAAGCGAGAGTTATCCTCCCTTAGACGAAAACGAACCCGAGAGCACCTCATTTTTCATTTTATTCTCGCTTGAGCGAGAATTATCCCGCTTGGGCGAGATATGTAGACAAATTTTATTCATTTTATATATATATATGATTTCTAAATCAAAATCATTTAAAATCAAACCACCAATTCTCAATCACAACACTCTCACTTTCAATCAAATTACAATCTACTCAAAACAAGAAATCCTGCACACAAAAATTGGAACTGGTGACCACGCCACCCCCACATCCAGATCTTTTAATCTAGGGTTCTATTGAAAATTTAAACTAACTTCTCTTACCTTAAGCAGATACTAATTAGGAACTCCAAATCTACCAAAAACTTAAAAATAATTAATCTGCACCACATAGCCCTGATAAAAAATCTAAGCATATCACTAGGACTCTGAACTAACAAAGACTACTCCTAAAACTAAAAGAGTCACATGCAAAAACCTAGGTTTGATACAAACCTAACAAATTCAAAATTTGACTCAAAGAGAAGTATTAAAGGATACGGATACCAGAGTTACAGAAGGATCCTAATATTAATTGGGAGTCTTTTCTAATTATCAGTTGTTTCTCTTTATAGAGAAGAATAATTAGGTGTCTTTTCTAATTATCAGT
>Ga0123342_1002096_pt1 | contig 33445 bp, 18 predicted proteins | sample Turbeawhitnodule_FD_89960 | JGI IMG/M metagenome (GOLD analysis project Ga0123342, IMG submission 89960) | Root nodule microbial communities of legume samples collected from Mexico - Turtle bean Mexico white nodule | ecosystem: Host-associated > Plants > Roots > Nodule | place: Mexico: Nepantla... | reverse complement strand
TTTTTTGAAATATATTTTTATAATTCCTTTTTTGAAATATATTTTTATAATTCCTTTTTTGAAATATATTTTTATAATTCCTTTTTTGAAATATATTTTTATAATTCCTTTTTTGAAATATATATACGTCTCCAAATGAAATGTATTTTTTTTAGAATGAGATTCTGGTTTTCTATTTATATTTCATAATAAATGGATTTTATTTTTCAGAATATACTTTTAATTCTGAAATGAAGAGAAAAATTTTAAAATTTAAAAGTTAATTGAGTGCAAGTAAAAATCATTGGGTACAATAAGTAATTGCATTAATCCGTCTGAAAACATTTTGAGGTGTCCAAATACGAAAGTATAAACAGAGTTCAATAGGATGAGGAGGCCCAATAAAATATTTGTTACATCATGAATACTATTGATAGAGGAATGATGCCAACCCTTTTGAGGCAAAAATCTTGAGTAGAGAAAATTGCTTCACTTCTCTCTGTGTTCTTCTTAAGGTAACTTAGTAAATTTTTAAACTCAGAAGACGTTTCCTACCTTAAATTTAAGATATTATTTCCTTAAAAAAATAGGATAAAAGAGATCTTTCCCTCAATTGTTTATTAGGTAAACAGTGCAAACACAGTAATTATTGGTTAAAATGATAAAAGCTAAAGTCTTAGCTGCCTTTTGAATTTTAATTTAGCAGCCAATCCATTTTATATTTTTCAAATCATCCATTACAAAGCTAAAGAAAGTAGAGAAGTGTGCCCAAATTCGTTTCTTCAAATACAATTTATCTACGACAAGTGTATTCGGAGTCAAAATTGTTATGATAGACTAGTGTTTTTCTTAAAATTTTATATTTCTATGATTTATTTTGAGTTTAATTTTGATATATGTAAATATTTTAGACCATCAACCTATAAAATATACTCTAAATGTGTATATTGATTTTTTTTTTTTATATATATAACAACCAATGTATCTCCATATAGCAATTTAGGATTTTACGGAAATTTTATAGTATGGGGTATATTTTATTTTAAATCTTGATATTGGTATGCATCATTCATAATCAAATACAATCTCTACTAATCCGTTGTCTCCTTGATAGTATACAACTCCAACATAGCTTAAAATTGTCTTTCAAATTTTCAGTGAATTAATTGTCAAAGTTAAACTGCCTACAATATATCCACATGTAAGGGATGGAAAAATTATTAACGTGATAATGTAATAAATAAGTATAATCTAAGACAGATTTTGATGGAAGAAAATAATTTTATTTTAAAATAATTTGTTTAACTCAAATAGTTAGAGGGGAAAAAAAGGATTTGAACTTCTTATCTCGCGTTTTTTTGTTCTTCAACACCATAAGAAACTGAGTTTGAAAAGCTTTTGATACGATTAGACTGAATTATCCTTGAGTAAAACATCTTTTTATCTTTCTCTCCCTACATTTGTGAACACTGCATGGTATCTTTTTCTTTCCTTTCTGAGGAGAGAAATAAATGTTTGGTGGATGTTAAATAAAGCAGTCAAAGTAAAAAAAGAATGAAAATAAATAGATAAAGGAAAAATACCTTCCTCTTTCGATCATTTTTATTGACACTTGACTTTTCTTGGCAAATTGATACTGTTCATAGGATCCCCATACATCCAAACTCAACCAAAAAAAAGTGTAATGACGCAACAAGAATCTAAAGAACCAGATCCAAATCACGGTTCATTTAAGTGGTCTTTCACATGTTGATGTAGTTCATAATCACCACCATAAATATAGCACGAGAATTCCGCTATGCCCATACTCTTAGATCAGGCACCGACATTGGCGTAACTCGGAAACCAAGAAGAAAGAGAAACAATTTTGCTAGTCCGCTTGCACAAAAAGATAAATAAAACACGATGGCATAAAAAAATATTCACTCGAATAAAAATTTGCTTTCAACATTTTCCGGAAACGGATGGAATTTGGTGGTACAACTAGAAAGATCACAACACAATTGATAGAGCAATTAACCAAAAGAAACAAATGCATGAACAAATATCAAGAAAGGGGGAAGCTCCCTCCCAAATTACATATTCAACCCTATACAAGATATCCTATGTTACAGAATGTGCATTCAATATATATAATATTTGAGTAAAAATATGGTTAAATTCTAAACCCCAAACCAGGCCACCTCTTTGTTCCCTCCTTCTTGGTCCTCTTTGAACCAGGATCAATAAGGTTTTCCAGAGATTTTGCTTTTCTGTCCCGTGTCTTGCCTGCTTCTTTCAGAAGCTCAGCCAGACGACGCTTTTCATCTTCAAAATCAGGATTTGCTATTCCAAGCTTTTCCTCCCTCAACTTCAGGACATATTCTAAGATCTCAATGGCATCTCCCACTCTGAACAATGCAATGAAAATAGAATCTTACTTTAAACATAGAAGTGTTACGGCATTGTACAACATAATAGACATTTGATTATTTTATATCATTCCATCAGAATGAGAAATAACAGACTATCAGACATATATAATTAGGAATACATACAAAGAATTTTCAGACCAATGGAAAACTTATGCCGGAAACGGGAAGGTTAGGGCCGAAGCTAGAAAATACATATTGGGTTAGCCAAACTATAATATCAATGCTTGTGGCCAAACATATTTATCCTAGCTTGTCAAAAAAATTTAAAAACCGTTTAGATCCATCGGTTAGGGTGGAGGATTTATAGTAAAGTTGAATTCAACACAGCTTCAATCATGCAACATATAACCACGGTAATAACTATACTAAGGTGGTCACGGTTAACCTTAAAGTAGAATCTTCTATTTTATGGCTGCTTCATAAGGGAACAAATACGATGAATGGAATCAGGGTACAAAGCAAAATAGGTACTAAATACGAGCCAAAAGTAAACAAGGATGATGAGAAAAGAATTTTACCTTCCCATAGCATCATATGTAGCTGCAAGATTGCTGTACACTCCAAGAGTATCTTGATGACAGGGGCCACACTCCTGTTCAAGAATTCCCCTAGCTTCTTCAAACAATTCAGCAGCCTCATCTATCTTGAACAGTTGAACACACGCCAACCCCATCTGGTTCAGAACAACTCCAAAGAAGGCACTCTTCCGCTCCCCACTGGCCCTGAGTTTAGCAACAGCACTCTCAAATGAGTTCCTTGAGTCTTCATACCTGCCAATCATGTAATACATCACTCCCATACGTGCCTCAATCCCTGCAATAGTGCTCTGTTGCCCTGGCTTATCATCCAACAACTTCATTGCCCGGCTTAACAGCTTCAGTGCCTCCTCTGGCTCATCCACAGATTCAAAAACTGCCGAAACCTCTGTCAAGCCACCAGCAATCTCCTCTGCAGTGGTACCTGGCACCGGCTTTGAGTAAATCCTGAGTGCATTCTCACAGTACGATTTCGACTCACGAAGCTTCCCAGTCCGGTGGTACAAATCAGCCAGACGCACAAAAACAGACGCAACAGAAGGGTGGTTCTCACCCTTGGCAGACTTAAACACAGTAAGTGCCTTCTGATACGAGAAAATGGCCTCATCAAAACGACAAAGTGACATGTAAATGTTCCCAATGCTAACATCAATCGACGCAACCTCACTATCCTGACCATTTGCAATCATAGCCATGCTAGCAAGCACAAGATGCTCCAATGCCGATTCATAATCTCCCTTCGCCTCGCAAATCAGTGCCATAAGCCTCCTATCGGCAGCTTCCTCAAGTGAAGCCGGTTCACTATGCACGCGATGAATCTCCAGAGTTCTCTTACACAGCTCATCCGCTTTGTCAAACTGCATCGCTTGCACATTCGCCTCCGCCAAGTATCTACCACGCACAACACCAACTCAAAAAAGAGTGGTTTTATTCACACAACAATTTAACAACACGACTTGTTTTTTCTCTACCTTCCTTCTTAACCTTATTAATTCCACACATACGTTTCTCTCTTTCTTGTTCAAAACCACAAATAAAACTTCTCATTCAAAAACACAATTATCCAACTACAATCAAGAAAAAATATAGACACCCTAGTTTTATAGATGTTCTTATTTTTATCCTTAAACAGAAATAGAATTTCGCTTCAGAAATCTGAATATCATTTTCATAATTTTTCCCTATCAGGATTATAATTTCGCCTCATTAATTCGCATAGACAGTTAATGAATTATTTTATTATTAAGAAAAACACCGAGACGAATCTCCAATAATTCTGAATCCCTGCATCTAGGTTTTGCATCAAACAACGATAGATCGATACCGTACCGGCAAGTTTCACCGACGCGGGGATCAGTTTCGCCGAGGGCTTGGATCTGGATCTGGAGCCCCTGGTCGTAGCAGGAGATGGATCGGTCGACCTGGCCGAGCATGGAGAAGGTGTCGCCGAGCTGCATATACCCGGAGAAGGCAGCCAGGGCGTGATCAGCGCCGCGCGCGACGTCGGGGACCTGTATGGCGCGTTCGAGGACAGGAACGGCTTCCTCGAAGCGGGCGAGGCTGCAGTAGATGGCAGCGAGGACATGGAGGCTCATTGCGAGGTCGAGGCTGGGCTCGCCCTCGACGGCGCAGCGCTCGAAGGACTTGGAGGCCCGCACCGCGAAGTCGAGGGCCTTGGCGGGCCCGTCACCGGAGGCGATGGTGTCGCGCGCCAGTTTAAGTAGGAATGGGCCGAGATCGGGGTTGTCGAGAGAGGCATCGGAGAGAATCGGATTGGTAGGGGTTTCGGGAGTTTTCTTCTTGGAGGAACGAGAAGGTGATGGAGATGGTGGTTTTTTGGGAAGTGGAGACGGCGTTTTGTTGTTAGCGTTGTTCGCTTCGGATCTCTGCGTCGGAGTGTTTGGTACGGATATTCGGAGCGGTTGAGCTTCCGGTGGGGTTTTAACGGAAACAAGACCCGGCATGGTGGTGGAATTAGGATTCAGAGAGAGAGAGAAAGAGAAAGAGAGAGAGAGAATTGTTGAGTGTTTGGGTGGTGCGAGTGTGAAATTTGTATGGATTGGGCGAAGGATAAGAACTTGGCACCACTCTCAACAAGAATTGGGGGGAAGAAGCGTTGTTTGGGGTTGTGCAGATCAAATGTCTCTTCTATCTTCTGTTTTTCAAACTGTGTCTGTGTGTGAGCTGTGACAGAGGTTTCATTCTTTTCACTTTCACTTCTTTCTTCTTCTTCTTCTCCGTCTTTCTCATGGGTCACTTTGGTAATTCCACAACTCACCCTTCACCCAACGCACATCTTCTCAGATTATTAATTGTTAATTATTAATATTAATTACAGTAATCAATTGCTCACCACCGCATATTAAATTATATTACTTCAAAACTCTTTTGGAACTGGTCTTAAACAAAGAGAAAGATTGTACTTATTTTGGATTACTTTTCTTTCCTGTTATTTAAATAATTTCTTTGGTAATTTTTATTTTCTTTTACTCTTCGTCTTTGTAAACTTTGGGTCTGGATAATATGTAAAAAATACTCCGAGACGATACTAGATAATATATGTAATCATTATTAGATGATGGTATGTCTTGAATCTGTGTCTATTTATGTGATTATCATAGACCTTTTATTATTGAGCTGGATTAGAAATTTGAATCGTGATTAAAAATATATTACTTAGTACTTATCACTGATTAATTTTATTAATCTTATGTTTTGATCTTAACCAAGTGTTGAACCTCCGGTGTCGTATGATCCCGACCGGTAAAAAACAAATTAAACTTTTAAACTAATAATTTCTTTTAAAATGTATATGGTGTGGAGGGTTGAGTAAAGTATTATGGATGTTAATTTTTTTTTTAAACAACTTATTATATACCTTGCTTAATTTGATTCTATAATTATTTTTAATTAAAAAATTAAAAAACATTATGTCTAACTAAAATTTAAATTAGAATTTACTCTAAATATTGGTTTAATATTTGGTCCCACGTAAACGTTATTATTCTGCATCCGTATTATTGGTCAAACAGAAAATTTTCATTTATTTTTTTCTTTTTTTGTCTTTCCTCTCATTTTCACATTTTCTAAATATGGTCCTGAAAATTATTATTCCTAAAAGTGTAACTGTACACATATCAGTTATGTCAAATATTAAATATGATGGTTTATTTGGTCGTAAAAACAACCGCGATGAAAAAGAAATAGAAGTGGGGGAAATTTGAGAGTATGGGCACGAAATTTTTAACTTTTTTTAGTTATTTTTAGTACTGAATAATTTTATGTACCATAAAAGATAAAAATAATATTAGAATTCTGGTGTTTTGGTTGAATTAACTATTGAAGTCTTACTAAATACATATAGCATATTTATTTTCCTTTATATTTTTTTTCTAAGCTTTATCAATTATCAAGGGATATGTAGCGTAATATAATTGACAAATAACTTTATTATTATGTATGTAATTTATCAATTTTTCGATCTCAGGTTTGTATAGATGAAAAAGAGTTTTTTTTTTATAAAAAAATACAGATACTACGATATTTTTTTTGTAAATATTATTTACATATATAACTTACAGATATACATCCGTAAAAATTCTTAAAATTATTCAACATTTATTTTTGTCTATTTAAATTATAAATGATGAAATAATTCATTCATTCTTCATTTATTTAGTAATCTAAAGCTAAAGCCATTTATGACAAAAATATATAAGGAATGAATTTAATTCACCTACTTAATACCACTATTTTGTTATAATTTAATCTCTTAAATGTACTTTTTCAAAAAGTATTTTAAGAATATAATTTAAAACTTTTTAAAAATATTTTTGAAAATATAATTTTACTTTTTAGCAATATATTATTTTGTGGATGAATGTTCAATCATGAAAAAAACGGTTAATGGGTGGATTCAATGAATTTTTTATTGAAAAAAATCGATTTTTTTATTATTTTTCAATAACTATTTCTCTCTTTTAATTATTTATAAATTAATATAAAAATCATCTGATTTATTTGGTTTGTCTCCCGTAATTTAGATGGTACATGTTTGATGATGAAATAGTAAATTTTCTGTTTTTCACTCAACAATTTGTAGTATTGATAAAGTAAAAACAAAAACCAACCTTTGTAACACTGCAATAATAGAATTTGCAGTGTGCCATAGATGTTCTGACAATTTACATGATGAAGTAGGTGAAACTATTATTTGACCTATTTATTTCTTCCTCTACCTTGTGAAGAAATGTAGGAGAAGTCATAATTTGAATAATTAATGAGTAAATATATAAAGGAAACAAAAAAGGAGATAATAATGTGAAGTTAATTATAGTTATGATAATTAAAATATAATATTAATATTAATAAATAAAGATTTATACTTTTTTGTTATATTTTTTGTCACCCTTTCCTTGTATGTATGTCTTGTTGTGAATGTTGTGGGAAGCATTTCCAATGGAGGAGAATAATGATAAGGAGCATTTGGAAAATTGATAAAGATATTATCTAAAAGTCAACTGAAGAAGATTAATGATTGGTTAGCATGATTTTAGTTTCTATCATGGATGCTGCCACTGTGTGCCTCCCTCCACCTGCTAAATAAAGCTAAACCCAGGGTGGTTAATTATCTGCACATTATTTGTGGTAGTTAGAGATTGGATTTTGTGTAGGAACTTTTACAAAAAGCTGGACCATCCTTTTTTTTTCTCTTAATTAAAACAGGGTTAATGTAAGAAAGAAGTTGTGTTTCATATGTACAAAAAAAATTGTATTAAATGACATTAAATTAATTACAAGGAAATTATGTTTTGTGTCGGTATGTATCGGACATCGACATTCATAAGACACATATTGGTAAAGTGTTAAATTTAAAAAATATTTGTTAAATTTATGATAATTCTAGCATGATTCTAACACAATTTTAAAAATAAAAAATACATTAATTTTATAAAAATTTATAATTATTATATAAATTTTTAGTATGATTATAAAAATAAGAAATAAATTTTTTTTAATCAACCATAAAAAATATCTTTCAGCTCAATAAAAAAACTGAAACATATATAATTCATAATATATAATATATATATATTCTTATCCCCGTATCCTACATTTTAAAGATTATACATATTTCTGTGTCCGTATTAGTATCTGTATCTGTGTCCATATATGTGTACATAAATTATAATAAATTATTTATTTTGAATATATTAAAAAAGTCGTGTTTTTTTATATGATTTTTTTCTATCGGTGGATTTTTAAAAAGTAATTTTATTTTGATAAAAAAAATAGTATTTTTTTTAAAGTTGTATTATACAACTTTTTAAAATTAATTATACTAAAATTGTGTCATCTTTAAATATATTAAAAGTATCATATCACATTAATACGATTTTTTTATTTATAATTTTTTTAAAAAAAATTGTTTTGATAAAAAAAATCACTTTACTTTCTTTAAATAAGTTATATCAAAATTACACCATTTATCACCATTTAATATGTAAGAAAAGTCGTATCACACTGCTACAACTTTTCTAATCCACAATTTTTTTAAAAAAGCAATTTTATTTTGATAAAAGAAAAATCACCCCACTTTCTAGGAAAAAAAAATTGTGTTCAATTTTTGTGTTTTTCTCCCTTCATAGAGCAAGTTAAAATATGTGGCATCTTGAGTTTATATATGGTTAGCACCATTTCTTAATTATTAGTGTGTTTGATCCTTGCACAGAGTAATGAACAGTAGATTAAAAGGCAAAAAAAACATCAACAGTTCTTGCTCAACTAATAATATCTTGCAGATGAACTCTTTAGGTTGGAGTGTCAAAGTCAATTAATTAAATATAATATCTGTGAGCATAGCATAGTATTGAAGTAGGTGTTGTTATTGCAAAACATGCTTACTCTTATAGTAAAACTCAATGTCAATTGATTAGTGTAACACCTGCATTCTGATCCACTAATCTCATTAACAAAGAAAAAAAATGTAAAGATTGTCATAAAATATATTGATAATGAAAGCAAAATTGAGAGGTAGGGAACGTTGAGAGTCACATCATTGAAACCACTGCACTAGCTATGAAGTAGACTTCCTATCTTTGCCCCAATTCTATACTCATCATCATTGCATTTTTCAAGAAGAGGCAAGTACAAGATTAATTATTAGTTAAGTATTATCTATCTACTAATCTTTTCCATCTTATATAATGTTTTTAATACACTTAATCCAAGATAAACTAATGTTTTAGTGTTTATAATTATAATGTTTTAGTGTTTATAATTATATATGTCTTATCCGGTTTAGAAAGGTAATCACGTTTAGGCTAAAACCATAATGTAATAATCTCACTGATTAATTGGGATAATCTAGGTCTAATGATAACAAAATATTTTGGAGATTTATTGGATCTATACCAACGTAATTGAAATAAAAGATCCAATAAAAAATTATAAATAGAAGATGAATTTCATGATAAAAAATAATAATTTTTTTTGTTTTAAATATTTCAGCGTTCAGCTCAATTGAGTGTTGGAGTATCTTTACAAATACTTCACCATTTAAACTCGATAGACCAATAACATAAAAAGACATGACACTTAATAAAAAATATTTGATCTCTAATATTATAAGAACAATATATAAAAAAAAATATCATTTACACATACTTTGCATAAGAAATAACAAATTTTTGAAACCCCCAAACAGATAATTATTAAGATTTTACAAATAAGGACATTCTATGTTTTCTATAATGATTCTCATTTTTACTAGCATGTGACATAGAATCACCTTTGATCCAATTAAACACTTATTTATAAAGATTATCATTACACTTTATTAACTCTTCACCCACCTAGTTTTTCCTAAGCCTTTGAACAAAGTATAGTTAAATAGCATTGTTTTCCTCATTAACATATAGAGAACAAGAGTTGGGAGAGAAAAATTATTAATAATAAAGAAAAACCCAATGATTTGAAGTATGCAATTATTTTAAAGATCCCATTAATAATTCATGTTTATCTTTATTTCGTTTTTATATATCATGTCTACATTTTTGCTTTTCTTTTTATCTCTTTTTCACTATTTGAAGTTTTCAAATCAATATTGTATTTTTTATTGTCTTTGGAATTAACTATTAGTCTCATTCACTCTACGCACCTCACCATCTCTTACATATCACACTGGATCTAAAAGACGACACGAACATTATAATATTATTTTTAATCTTTGAAATATGAGTAATTTTATTTGTGATCTCTCAAATTAAAACAAAAACTTTTTAGCCTCTTAAAATTGGAAAAAAAAAATAGTTCCTAAATATTAAATAAACTTGAGGAATTAAAATGAGTTTTACAGGAATTATAGTTCAAGATTTAGCGTTTAAAATATAAATTTTAGAGTTTAAACTTTAAGATTTAGAATTTAAAACTTTTTATCGTCCCTCAAATTTATTGCTCAGGATTAAAATCATAACTCTTTCAAGTTTGAGAGACTATTTTTTTTGTAAATTTGGAATACCAAAATTAAAATTATTCTAATCTTTAGAGATTAAAAACATAATTAAATCTTATTTCTGTTATGCTGTATCCAATATTTAATGTAAGAATTAATTTATATAAATGAGTCCAAACAAGTAGTATTAAGTAAATAATTTAACCACATTTTACACATGTCATTGATCAAAACACACTATTACTTACCAATTAGAGTCTCATCAGAAAACACAGATTATGTCTGCTATATGTAATAGCAGTGTAAGAAGCTGTGAAAACCAAACAAGGTATTCATCAACAACCAACAAAGATTAATTAGACCAGAAATGAAGAAAGAGCATAAAGTTTTAGATACAAATTGAAACAGTTGCTGGTATTTAAAGATATTAGAATTTAGATATATTTCAGCACTTGATTTTAACACATTACAGAAATATAAAACTCATATTGCAGAAGGAAATCTTCTGCTATATATATATATATATATATATTGCTACATATATTTTCTCATATTAATTTCTTCTGCTTTCAGCAAGAAGAAATGTGAGCTGGCTTGAATTATTGGTTCCATTAAAATATATATATATATATATAATTAGTATTAAAAGCAACTCAGCATAAGAGGTTAATTAAGTTCAACCGTGAGGCTTGGTTTTGCCTTGATCATTCCGTGGATTAGCACCATATTCTTTGTAGTCGTCAGTGTCAAGGTTCAAAACCTTTCTTCCTTTCATCTGAAAAGAAACCTTCAACAGAAAAGTGTGTTTAATTAATAATTAAAGTAATCACATATTTCCAAATACAGTTGTTTCATGACAAAGACACATATTTATCTGTCTGTCACCATGCATAGCCCTTTCTTTTTTATCTCTCTAATCACTGTCCTTTTGTGTAACTTAAGCACTAATTAAAAAATTATGAAACCTGTCATTATGGATTAATCAACCCTTTTACAAAGTACTTAACTGAGACTCTTGTTTTCTAGCCTCATTACAATAATTGAAAAAACTAAATGCATACTGTGAATACTTTACCTTGTTGGTTGGTGATTTTACTACATCTGCTCTCATGGTCATGCTGTTTACTCTAGCTGCAAAAAAGTTCACAAAAATGAATTTGGTTGGTTATGATTTATGATTTATTGTGGCAGCATATAATATATGTTTGTGCAGAACATGCTTACCTGGATACAGTTCAACAAAGAGCAAAAGGAAGATGATGATGATAATGGAGAATCTGAGCATGGGATCCATAAAGTTGGATGCAGAGTTTGAACTTTGAATGATGACAGAAACTGAGAGATTTTTTTCTGTGAGAAAGTGAGAAATGAGAAGAGATGAATGAAGGGTTTTTCTTTTGAAGGGAGAGGGAGGTTAGAATGGGAAAAATGGGGTTGTAAGTTGTAACAAAATTCAATAAAAGTAATCTCAAGATGCATGTGGATTGTGGCCTGTCATGTGAGCCATTCAACTGTTACAATAGACACAACATATTGCATATTGGCATGTGGGTAAAGTCAACTTTATTTACTGTCTCTTAACTTTATACTTTTATGGAACTCTTTTTCATCAATTTGATTTTGAACAATGGTTCAAGATCCCACATTTATAACAATATTTTACAAAATATAACTAGGTTTGAAACTTGTTTTATAAAGTTAAATTAGATTTAAAGTTTATTTTTTAATAAAAATTATTATGATTATTTAAATTTATTTTAACTTCTTTTAGATCATGTAATGTAAAGTGAACCCAAAAAAATAATTCTCTTCATGTCTTGTGTACCATTTCTGACATGATTTTCTGCATCAACAATGAAGCTACCATGGGCAACTTTCACATCCTTTTCCAATGTAAGGATATACTTGAGTTGTAAATGCAAGTGGAAACATTGGTCAGAAAATCAATATATTCATATTAACATAGAAAAATATTTATTTCACTATTTATCCCTATAATAGTTTAGTGTTTACTGTTATAAAATTATTAAATAAAAATTAATTTAAAAAAAATAGTTACTATATTAATTAAATTAGATATTATTTTAAAGACTACAAAAATTATTGGTATCTAAAATATTTTAAGAAGTGAATTTTAAACTTAAATCAACCTTATAGAAGATGAGATTTGCATTCACTTATATATTCACAACTTCTATCAACTTGTGTGTAGAACTATGTAATGAGTGTATGATAAAGACTTGATAAACTCAACAAGTTCTCACTATGATAGATTCTAAAAGACTCTGATATTATATTAAGAAGTTAACTTTAAGCTTAACTTAACTTTATAAATTTGATTTATAAGATGAGATTTACACCCACTTATATACTATGAAATGTCATAATCTCTAGTCAAAGTGAGATATCCAACAAAACTGTTTATATTATTGATAAATTGGTATCTAATTAGCTTTAGCCAATTAGATAAATAACTTTATTAGATTAGCCAAGATGCTTGAGTATTTATTAGTTAGTCAAAATTACTTTTTAAAGTTTATTATTATAGAAAGAATTGACTTTGACCTTAAAATAAAAAGTGTAAACAAACTTAATATATAGTTGTATTGAGACCTAATAAAAGTAATAACAAAGTAAGTCCTACCAAAAGTAACTCCCAAATTAGCACTTGACATGTGTGTTGCACTAGGTAGCTCTGCTTGGCTTTTCTTGGCTCATATTGAACCTTGTATTGTGTACTCAATAGGGATAGATTAAAAAGCTATATTGTCCAATCTAAATGTTTGTTACCGATAATAAGTAATCTCATTCAAGATTGTCAAAATACTTATGGACTGTTATGATGTGTTGTTTTCATGCTAGCTTTTTCCTTTTGAGTTGTGCCATTATAAGTTCTTTCCCCCACAAGACTTTCAATATTTAGTTACAAGTGCCACATTTTTTGGCATTTACAAAGTTGACTTAAAAATACAAATATTTCATACTATATAACTATTTCATATTATATAAGAAGTACATTTTTTACATTTATAAATTGATTTTATAAAATTAAGTTAAACTTAAATACAATTTATGTTAAGCTATATAAAATCTATTATTACAAGAATTTTATTTATTTATCAAATCACCCGCTATCGAACTACCAACTATATAACCTCATATACAAGTTGACAGTCTCAACAAATTGAATTAAACTTAAAATTTGCTTCTTAATACTTAATCATTCATACAAGTCTCTCTGAAAATCAATAAACCTTCCAATTAACTCTAAAACTTAACTCTAAAACTTGGGAATGTGTAACTTTTATTTTAACTTGTAATTGTGTAGAATACTACTTTCTTTAATTTTTTTTTTTTTTAAAAATAGAATATTTTATCAGACTTTTCCAATCACAAACCATCAATTTTACAAACTAATCATGCCACATGAGAAAAATAAAAGGAATGATGAAATTAACAAGTTTATTAATTTGTAGAAAATCTATTTCCCACGTTTAATTGTAGCTAGTTTTTCTAGAGTCAATATGATGAATGATTCCAAGGTCCAAATGAGGTGTCACGCACCAAATAGTACCCACAGACACTAAACCACAACGGCTAATATTGGAATTGGAGATATGAATATATCTAAATAGACACGTCCAAGAAAAAAAAGAAAGTTGACTATGTTTGTGACAATTCCCTCTGTGGCTGAAACCTACCAGAAATAATAATGCTTTTTTCTTTCTTTCATGCAGAGATGTGCAATATCATAAGAAAATGAGGGTGTTTTGGTTTCAAAGGGAACATGATTACTGAGTTGAATTAGGGTTGCTGAAAATCCAATACAATATTGATGGACCAACAATACCCATGGGATTTTGAGAACACATGCAACGCACTCTACTAAGGATGGTTGAATATTTTTTTCTTTTTCTTTTATAACTTAACTCTAATGTAAATCAATTATGATCAAGCTGAATTGCTAAATAAAAAATAAATCTAATTAAATTAAATTAAATGTCATTTAAGTTTAAACTAAATTATTAAATCTTTTAAATTGATTTAACCAATAACCCAAATTTAGTTTAAGCTTTACTTTGTGTTTTTTCATATCCAATATGAGTTTGTTAGCCTCGTTAACCATGTAAAACTAGTGAATGTGTCTGAGTTTAGTAAAAATGAAAAAAAAATACCTAAATCATAAATCATACACAGATTTTCCAGTTTAAATGACCCAAAAAAACACTAATGAAAATGTCACACATGACCAATACTTCTAACTAACACAGAAAGAGTATTTTAAAAATTATTAGACGTGCAGGAAGTAATTATAGAAAAATTATAAAGGTGCATGTAATAATCATAGAGGTGCAAGAAGCAAAAGCCTACTTTAATTTTTTTTTTAAAAACTTAATCTCATTTGGCAAGAAAGTTCAAAAAATATTTAATATTATTTTTCAATGATTATTTTATGAAAATTGTTTAAAAAATCGTTATTATTTATTAATTTTTTTCAATTGAGCAAGTTTGTAAGTATAGCAAATTAAAAAATTTAATACACCAGTAAACATTATTTAGCAACATATATGTATACGGGAAGGGAATTGTACCCTCCTTCTGGGGCAAGAGGAAAAAAAGTGATAATATAAATAATAATGTAAACATAAATGTGGGTCTTAAAAAATAATATACAAAACTACTACATTGGAAAAACAACTATACAGCAACAAATAATCAATATAATTGAGACATATAAGACCATAAGCTCACAAAATGAGACTATGAATATTATTAAGAGAATCTCATAACTAGTTTAGGATGTAAAATCTTGTATTTTTAAAAATTTAAAAATTGCAGATGATCTTTAGTTTTCTAAAATAAAGTATATTTTATTCACTATTGATATATTATTTAATTATTAATAAAAATATTAAAATATTTATTAAAATAATATATATAATGAAACTTATTGTTAAATCTTATTACTAATGCCTTGCACTAATTGTGATTATTATCACTTAAAATACATTTAACATCCATTAACATTTATATAATTTTGATCATTATCACTTAAAATACATTTAACATCCATTAGCATTTATATAATTGTGATTATCATCACTTAAAATACATTTAACATCCATTAACATTTATATAACATATTAATCTAAAAAAAAATCAAATATACAGTTAAGATTTTGTAAAGATCATTATTGCACTTTCGTGAAAGAAAAATAAAGCTTGATTTTTATAAAAAAATAAATTTATGTTACAATACCTAATACCTTTATATAGCATAAACAGCACCAAATCCAAAATTGTCTATCTTGTACAAACACACCGACATATTTCAGATAAAATACAACTCACATAGATCAATGACTATTTACCATAGTCATTGTAACAAGATCGGCGTCAATGTGCACATGTTTGAAAGGAGATCAGTCAAACTGATATCAAGATGCATACTACAGCTATATAAAACCAGCATACCAAGAGTCCATCTCAAGAGAACAGAAAATTAGAAAGAAAAGGCTGTCAAAATTTCAGCAGGAACTAGTCTTAAATTATATCTGTTTGCTTGAAATACAGGTAGGTAAGTGTATAACATGCCACCCATCTAAAAAAAACTTGGAAGGCAATGTGATGTGTTTACCTTAGGGGAAGTAACTTCTTGCCGAAAAGCAATAAAAGAATCATGAAGAATCAGCAGTTACTACATATTTCACAACATTAGACCAGAGGTCATCAGATTTTCTTGCAATGATGGCAGTGATATTAAATAGGCCTAAAGAACAAAGGTAAGATTGGTTTCAAGAGTACTGATATAGATGGTACAACAATCTCGCCTCTGCCATCACTGGTGCGGCCTTAAACCGTATGTCACCAACAGAATATAATCTGGCTCGGAAGATATTTCCATTAGACATTTGTCTTACAAAACGAGTAAACCGATCCCAATTTCGGGATTCAAACAATCTTTTGTCCATTCTTACAAAGTTGAACGAGAAAGGTCGCTTCTCTATCCCATTCGAGTAAAACTTTGACATCTTCAGCACCTGGGTGAATGCACCATCATCCAAATTAGTTGAAAAATTTTGACCTTCAAGTGATAGGTCACAGAGTCTAGCAGCCAACAAAAGCTGTCTAAGAAAACCTTCAGGGCTGCCATCTGGATTGATCTTCTGCATTATTGCATCTTGCATCTCAAAACAAGAGCAGCACATCGAGAATCCATACTTACTAAACATACGGGCAATGGGTAAGTATCCATCCCGGTTAAAAGTGTTATAATAACCAGCTGTTAACTCTGATGGATGGGATTGTGTGACATAGTGCCAGTGAATGGCAGCCAATTTTGCTGATATATGGACTTCTGTACCCCTAAATATAGTTTCAGCTTCTCTACAAATCCTTTCCCCATGCAGCAGCAACATGTCTGAGTACCATTCAAGGAAAAATTTACCATATGGTGTGTCCCAAGAACCACCATCATTTTTGAAAAAATCAGTATGCTCAGGATTGTGCATCAAACTTCCAGTACCAAATGGACCACCATTTCCCCATTCACGCATTCCAATATTTCTTGCAGAGGCATTCAGAGAAGCAAGCATATACTGGCAGGTGGCAAGCAAGACAAAACAAAAGTTAAACACAATACTAATCCCACTTTTAAGTCTCTCGTGATACAGAACAACAATAACACTACACAAACAACAAACTAGTGCCTAAATCTGACTCTTCTGCCTACCTTGTCATAGCATTGAAATTCTCCAAGTTCACCAGACCATGCCAAATTTGGCTCTTCTAAAGAGGACAAAGGATACCTTAGTTCACCACCAGGACCCATGCCAATCTGTACACCCTGCAACACGAACAGAATGACATAAATATTTACAACAAGATCTGATAATAATATTTCGAATTTGAACCCTTGGATTGTAACAAACCAAAATCATCATAGAACCTTACTGTAATGATAACACCAAGCAAAGCCCTGAAAGTGTCCCTAAAATCTCTCATAAAATCAGCATACACTTGAATAGGAGATCGTCCACACAGCACAGGAAGAATATCACATCCAAGGGAAATGTATTCAATATTTCTTCTTCCGAATCGGTCACAATATGCTAACTCTACATCTTTCTGTATCTCATCAAGCACCCATAGAGGAAGCGGTATCCTACACAAGGGGGACAAACTTCCAGAGTATGAGGCTCATGACTAGGAAACAATTCCTACCTACAAAAATAGTAATAATAATTCAAAATAAACCAAATCAACTGTACTTAGATCGTCGCAAAACTCAGGTCAAATGTCAATACAATATTGAATGAAAAAATTCCACAGCTATAGTTATTATTTTCACATGCTATTAAATCACATTATCAACATAAGAAAAAAGAATTTGTAGTTGGACATTGACTCAACTCCAAAAACTAACTTTAAGCTAAGGGTTGTTTCCTGTTTATATACACTATTTTAATCGTGTATCACTACTCAAAGTGAAAGTTCTCACACACTCCCTCACAGGACTGACATAATATTTAGACATTTTGAGCTTGAAGTTTGTAGCACTAGATAACTGTAGGTGATCCAATAAGTCCAACAACAATATCAGGATAGGTTTTGACATCATCTAAGAATTTGTCAAAACAACAACATCCATATATTCAGATATAATCTTAATATTTGAGTATAAAACTAATTGGGTCACAAAAGCTAACTTATAAAGTATAAATTATCCTCAGGTTGTAACAGTTTCGGTCATTTTATAGCTAACGTCCCCACATACCAATTGGGATCATCAGGTCCTGCGCCATGCTGATGAAAGGAGAGAACAGCTCGAACCTTGAGGCCACACTTGCATGCCATGGCGACAAGTTCCTCGTACCCTCTCCAATCGTAAACCCTAGGTTTGTTCTTCTCAACCAAGCCCCACCAAATCTCGACCACGACACCTTCAACGCCGGCCGTGGCGAGCGCCTTGAGCGAGAACATCATCGCCTTAGGCCTCAAGACTCGGCCTCCCTCCCGGCTGACGGAATTCACCGGCATCGTGACGAACACCGGCGAGCCGCTGCGGCGGCGCTGCGCCGATAAGTCGTGGTGCAGCTCGTAGGAAACATCACCGCTGTTGTCCGGCGAGAGGAAGCCGCCGGCGCCGGGAGACTTAGAGGAGTTGAAGCATGAGGAAACGGTGAAACGACGGCGGAAGGTGACACGGCAGGGGAAGCGAGTGAGGCGAGTGAAATCGGAGCGAGTGGAGACGAAGGAAGGGGAGAAACTGGCAGTGGATTGAGAGAGGATGGCCATTGATTGGGAATTGAAGCTTTAGGGTTTGAAAGAAAGTGAGAGTGTGTTGTTGTGAGTGAGAGTCACATAGAGAAGAGAGGAAACACAGTGATGAGGTGAGGAATGCATACTACACTCTACTCTTCAACAACCAGGATGTGGAGGAGAGATTATATGTCATTTTTTTCACTTTTTCATTTTCAAAATTACTTTTTCTTTCTTTTTCTTCATTCTTCAACATCTTCAAATAAATAATAATAATAATAGTTAACATTAACAAATTGTATTATATCTTCAAAAATAATTTTAAGTTATGGGGACTTGACATAAATAAAGGCACCTTGGACATCTTTTTATTATAGTTAAATTCTTATTTAATAAATTAGATTAATTAGTGTGACATTTAGTAGAGAGTGAATTTTTAATGCATAATCTATTCAATTTTTAGATTTATTTATTAAATATTAATGGATTTTAATAGGATCATTTCCAGATTTTAAATATGTGAATCAATATATCAGAGTCCTCTTCCTTTTTATTTACTATACTAAAATTAAAATTAGTGTTTAGTCTTTTATAAGAACAAGTTTAAAATTAATAGTTTAATGAGTAGTAATTGCCATGTATTATTATAGACAGAAAAAACTTCAGGAATTATGCACTTTTTGTATTACCATGTTATCAAAAAAATTCTATAAGATATTTTTCCTTTATATGTTTATAAAACGTTTGATGCACTATAAAAAATCATTGAAATATACAACTAAGCACACAAAAAGTAAATAAATGTTATCCAACTATGTCTTTAGTGAAACTTGTAAAAGTATCGCTAAAAGATAATAAAAATTTCAAATAAAAATATGCTTATTGTATTAATATATTTTTCTATCAAGTTATTGCATGCAATAAAAATGATAGAGATTAAAAGTATATAAAAAAATAGCAGGGACGGATGAGTTTTTAATTCTTATAATTATAGCTCATTTCGATTTTAGTTTATGGTATTTTAAATAAATTAGTGTTTAAATGTAACATCAAGTATTCGTCCAACTCAATGAGAATCAGTTAATCGTCAGAAAAATTAAATTCATATTATTTTAAAGTGTGATTATTAGCTTATTAATCTAATAGTACAGCAAAAACTAAGTTTATCTCATAATTATAAAATATAAAATATATTTTCAAAAAAAGAAATTAAAATTAAAATATATTATATATAATATTAGTATTTTTGTTACTTGATTTAATGTCATTCGATTAAAATATATAAGTATTTTTGTTTCTTAAAATGTTTAGGATTTTTTTTAATGTCATTCAATTAGCGCAAGAAATAGATAGGTCATTATCATATGCAAGTAATAAGTAGTAATTTTGAATCAAGACTCAATCATTAATTTTATTTTAGAAAACAGTGTACTACAAAATAATACACCACTAATTTTTTTCTTGAGATAAGGGTTTGGGTCAGAGAAAAAGACACCTAAAGCTTAATCATAATAAGTTACGTGTATAGACTTGTCTGTTTGTTACTAATATAACAATTAGCTTATATTAATCTACTTTACAAAATTCCTTTTTAAAAAAAACAAGTAGTTGTCACTAAAACACCTAGTTATTTTTCTGAACTATTATTTCTCTTAACCAAAACACCTAATTTTTTGCTGAAGGATACCAGCAAATTTAACATGTCAAATTATATCGTGAACATTTGATTATCGAGTAGAATTCTTGTAAATCCATCCAAATAAAATGTCCCTTTTACTTAGATTTTTTCTTAGAAGATTCAAACAATTATGCTTAATGATTGAAATGTTTGTTAGATGCTGCCTGTGCAAAACGAAAATCGGGACAAAACTAGCCAATTCCTCTCTTTTTTACCAAATAAAACTGTCACAAATCAGAGATTAAATATCATTGAAATGACAAAACAAAATTGTTTAAACCAACGGCTAATCATATAACTAAAATTAAAAAAGTATTATAAGAACAATTAGTTTATCATTTATCGTATTATACACACTCATTCCACAACATCCTAATAAGAAACTAAAATGACATTTGTCTTCTTCAAGCACTTGGTTACAATACGAATCAGAACTGGCTGAACCAACTTGATAGAACCATATGAAAACACTTAATAACTATTACTGACCCATAAAAAACCATGCACATGTGTGGAGGCAGTGTATATACGAAACTGTGATCTCAATCTCAATACGTTGGTGACACGTTCATTCGTAGATGCCATGCGGCGACATTAATAATATAAATGTAAAAAACTCAGGAATCAAAACTTTGAAGCGGGTGACAAAAAATTATTTGAATAATTTCAAGGAACCGCTAAAATATGTTGCATTACCTATCCCAAACAGATGGATGGACTAAGATGATTGTTTCAACTCTACAGCCAATAAAAGTAAAAGGAAAAGGAAAAGATAAAAAAAAAAAAGGTAAAGGACATAATATCTAGACCACCATAGACTCCAAAACACATGCAACTCCAATATTGATGGTATTGGCAGACATCTATCTCTTTTCTTGCTCCTCCTCCCCCATTTAGACCTCCTGTTTCTCCTCCTGTACGTAAAAACCTAGTCTTCTCTGCCAAGGTAGCAGAAAGACTGGTCATCACCCACCGACTTCCACCATAGCAATGCAGAACAATAAATTTAAAAAAGTAAAAATGAAAACGCAGACTCCATGTTGCTGACATGTAATGCAGAAAGCCATAGGACCGAACACCTGTGCCCAAAAATGGTGATGACCCGACTCATGGTATGCAGTTGAGACCCCCACGCAACAAATGCAGATGATGTATGCAAGAAGAACTAGAAAGCCTTAGTAACATCCTCAAAATGAAATTGCTCGACTAATTGCCAACTTGGCCCATTCCGCAGATTCCTTAATCAAATGATCATCAGATGATAAACACTCTTTGAGGAAGTCTTTGCTGGACACAGACTGCTGAATCAAGTGGCCAGCATTACTACCCAAAGTATCAGCTAAATCTCCAAGCACACCAATTGCTGTCTTCGTAACAACATCATCCCTGAAAAGACAAGAAGCACCAATAAATAAATAACAGTTTATAAAATTGAAGATGCAAAATTCACAAATTGAATATGCAGAAATTTACTCACATGTCTTTCTCAATGTACAAACTATCCAAGAATTGCAGCACATGGGGAGCATAAGGCATCAAAAGCTGGGTCTTTGGGGAACCTTTAAACCCTTGGAAGATCCCTGAGTATGCCTCTAGGATTCCATTTCTCAAAGAATTTGTGTATTCTGTCATATCGTCATCAGCATTGGCTGTATGAGCAGAGAGCTCTGCAGCACTTTGAAGCATAGGCATTGCATATAACAGGTACTTCTCAAAGTTTTCTCCAATTGCCAATGCAATGTCTCCAAAACACGAAAAGATAGGAGGCTTAACAGACCTGTGCAGCTGATTGCTGGACAAATCCCTAAGAAGTTGGGTCATTATCCCATCACAATAAGGCAGTATTTTCTCCTCCAAAGCTCTGCATACATCACCAACCACACCCACTGTGATAGCACAAACCTGGTAGTCCTCAAAATTTTGAAGACCCATCTCCAAATACTTGTAAAATTCTGTCATGTATTTTGCAAAATCAGCTCCAGTTGCATAGGCCAAAGCTCCAATAGCAAGCATGGCCTCCTCATGAGCTGTTGCACTTCGTGAAGCAAAAACTCTCAAAAACAAACCCATTATTTGGTCAGCATACTGCATGAAATGATATTTCGTTGGTTCTGAAGATCCCAACTTCTGTATGATAACCTGCAAGCAACCGCATAGAAGTCCTTGTAATTCATTCTGCCTCTCGTCGGATGACAACTTCTGATTCTCAAGAGTCTGATGGAGCTCCAACATGATGACAGGAACAAGCTGTACTACCATTGGAGCTGTTTCATCATTAGAACACCTCACCACTTCATTTAAGGCTTCATAGGCTGCTGTTCTAAGGCGAGATTCTCCAGCATCCTCTCTGTGAGTTACATTGAGGAGAGCTTGAACAATTTCCTGAAAGAAAGGGGTCAAAGGAGAGGATGAAGATCCGGCATCCTCATAGCCTTGGGCAAGAAAATAAAGAGCACCACAAGCCTTCTCGGCAACATTTGGAACATCCTTCATACTCTGAACCAGCACAGTAATGATCTGTTGGCAGTTAGCAGGAGTGATAATGGGAGTATCAAGAGCCGATCCATGCAAAAATTCAAACATCCGTCCAAGAGTCCATGCAGTTGTGTCTTTCACATGATTATTTGGATCTTTCATCAATGCAGAGAGCATGAAATTCAAAGCCATATTAACCAGCGGCACTAGTTTATCAGGGGATGGACCTTCTAAAATAGAGCCAAAGGCATAAGTTGCAGCTTCCCTTTGCCTCCAATCTGGTTTGGTTATATTCTCTTCAATAAAGGGCATGACCAAAGTTACAATATCATCACCCACTGTTCGTGCAACTAATCCCAAACATGTACCTCCAGCCATAGCAATGTTCCACGCTCCTTCATCCTGATCTTGGTCTTCTTCTTGCTTCAGAAGTGTCTCCAATAACATGGGGACCAAAAATGAAAGCGCCTGTTTAATAAAATAAAAGCAGGGAACATCTGAATCCCCACTAAAATCACCTCCATATTCTTCTAATATGTCAATTTCTTCATCACATATTGAACTCCAAAATTCAATGGCCTGAAGTGCAACAGGCTCTTCATCTTCCTTCACAGCCTTGGCAGTGATATTGAAGATATCTTGGATGTAGTGAGCCAACTTCTCATAGTATGTTGAAGAAATGGCTACCAAGCACTCAAATGCTGCTCGTCTAATCTTCAATTCAGGTGATTGGGTGGCCTCACAAACAATTCTCATGATATAATCCCGCTCCATGTCATTAGAAAAATTTGCCTGAGCAAAACCCAAAGCATTATACAATGCTTTTATGGCAGCAAGCCTGACATCATTGTTTTCTTCAGTTGAATTCATTCCCTGAACAACTGCAGTGAGTATCTTATTTACATGTTCCTGGTCTACTACATCCGGGGAAACTTCTTCACAAATGTACCCAAGGGTCTCAAGAGTTGCCTGCCTAGTAGGAGCAGGAAGCTGGTGAACATTCGACAAAAGGGATCCTATCAATTCTGGCCACTGTTTATGAGGCAGCTCAATGCCGGCAACCGTAGCAATAACTTGTGATGCAGTTGATCGAGCCTCAAGAGAAGGAGAAGAAAGTGTCCTCAACAAGAATGCCTTAATCTGGGCTTTCAAAGTTGGGTCCAACGCCAACCATCTTTGCACAAATTCTATTTTCCTGTGCTGCTCTTTGGCGTCCAGAGCATTCTTGAGAATTAAACCTGCTAGCTTCCGACTCTCTGCAGGTTTGTCATCATTTGCCAATTCCCCAGCAAGAGAAAACAAGAAACTTGGAAGGTTTTGTTCCTGAAACTGTTTCAAGTTTTCCTCTGCTTGTTTCCTTAATGCACCATCGACAGCTTGCGCATTTAAAAGGATCTGAGTCACCTCCATGGCCATCTGAAGATAAAACATAAATAAAGGATCTAAGACTAAATACAATACTAATGAAAGAAAAAAAAAAGGCAAATTATGTATTCGAATTCAATACTCATTGCAGAGGGTGTAACACAAAGAACAATGCAAAGACTAATAGAGAGGGTACAGCATCAATAGAAAAGATTAACAAAACCATGCGAAAAAACATATTTTTAATGGTACAGTATTTTTTCATCAGAAAACAAAGCAATGTACAGTGTGCAACAAAATTTAAGAAGGGTTTCTGAGAGAGAGATAAATATTAAAAGATGGGAACTATACAATGTATAAGTTTTGGCTATGAGATGTGGCCATAATGCAGACAAAACTACACTCCTAAAGCATAACCTCATAATCTCAATCCAGGCTTATAAAACCATGTTCTCAGCTGACAAGAAATTGACCTAACCCTGTCATAAACCTTAAGTCACCACATAAAGAGAACACAGTAATAATAATGTAAACAATAAGAAATAACCCCAGCAAGATGTAACAAACCGAAACGACAACATTTGAAAATGGAGAACAAAACATTAGTAGTTCAGAACACACTCTTAACACATTAAAACACCACTTGCAGAAGTCCCAACAGATCGAAAATGCAAAAGGATAATAACCCCACATCCATTTTCCACATTTTCCCAACAGTAAAACTAAAAAAATGCATCAAGAATCCCGATTCGAATAAAAATCAGTTCAAATAACGCCCAGACAGAAAACAACACTAACAAAGAAAGTTAAAGAACTGGTTCTGATCGCTAAGCAAAGCAAAACAAAGGAAACCCTAAATACGGTTAATGAAGTGAAGACACAAATAAACTATTGCCAGGGATCAGCAGTGATGTAAAGAACCACAAAGTTCTAATTGGGGATTAGCGAGTAAGAGAAAATGGAGAAAGGAGAACTGACCTAGAACGAGTTGGCGAGTTGAATCGGCGATAGAGAGTGAGGTGAACGAGTTGACACAAGTTTAAAGGAGAGAGTGAGGGAAGGAGCGCGGCGACTCTGAAACCCTAGCAGAGTGTGGGAAAAAGCAGAGACGCCAATGTTTTAAGTTTTTTGGGTGTTCAATACTTGCTTTTTTATATTCGCTGTACGACACACTTGGAGAGACGTGAGGCAATATCAGCCGCTGATTCAAATAGGGCTGATCTGGACGCTACGATCTTCTCATCAACGGCTCTATTTTGAAATGCCTGCATGATCTGATTTTTTATCTGGGTCACGCGACATTCCTGCGCGTGTGTTCTCCCTCCTGTTTTAAATCAATGGCATATGATGTCTATTCTTTATTAAGCGCACTGTCAATGGTGTCGGCTTTGCACTCACCCGATTATGAGAGTATTATAACCTCTATCATCATAGCTTATTTTATCAAATTAAATATACATGCTATATATATCATTATTATAATTTTTATATATAAACTGTTTAATTTTATAATTTATATGATCTTATATAGTTTTTTAGGTTAAATTTTAATAAATTTATTTATTTGTTACACAATAAATTCAATTTCTTAAATATCTATTTTATTTTGATATGTTATTTATTTTTTATTATACCTGATCATTTCTAATATGTAAACTAACATAATTTATATATTGCAATAGAAAATTAATAATTTAAAAAAAATAAGTATACCTTTTACTTTTTAGTTATTATAGGATTTTTTTATGGTTTTAATATATGTTTATATATATAAGGAGTTGTTTATGTGTTTTAATATAGGTGTGTCAAATAAATTAAAATATAATAATTCAACTTATTTTTTGTTTAAGTTTTAATTCTGTTAATCACTTGTGTAAAGTTTACATAGTTGTATTGGTGATGTTTATAATTGACAGTGGAAATATAAATTCTTACATAGTAAGAACATTTTGACTTTTGTTTATTGGGTTCTAACAAAAAAAATAAAATAAAAAGGGTTAACTTTTCCACTTCCTTCTCTCCAAATTAAAAACAAGCTCTCTATTTTCATTTTGGTGATTTAAATATATATATATATATAACATCAATATTGAGTGTTATTTTTGGTAAGTTATTTCTCTTTCTTTTAAATTTTCTTATATTCTTCTATGAAATAGATGTTTTAATTTTATTAAAATTGTATCTTCTTACATGAAAAAAGTTAACGAGAACAAAAAAATAGTTATGTTTTAAAATTTAATTTAAATATGTAAATATTTAATTAGTATTATTTCTATATGTTTTGACCTAGTATGTTAAATTATAAATTATAAGTGATCTTGGTTTTAATTTAATGGAGTAAATTTTATGTCATCTTTAAGTATTTGTTTCTTTTATTCTTGAATTGCGATTTTTAATAGTGTTTTATTTGGTAATAAGTTGTGTAAATATAATCTAGTCAAATTTTGTAAATACTTCATGATAAATTTTCAAATCATATTATTTAAATAAGGAGTTATCAGTTTAAGTAAAGAGTATGAGATAATTTATTTGAGTTTTATCTGCGTTTCTTGAAGTTCAAACGGCTATGATTGTTGAGTTTTATTGGGTTATACATGCTTTGAAGGAAACTCAAAAGATGAGACTTACTAATGTCTGACTGAAATGTGATTCTGCTTTGGTTTGTGTTGTGTTTATTGCTAGGACAATGTTCCATGGATGTTTCGTAATCAATAGAATATTTATCTTAATTACTGTGGAAAAATCAGATTTAAAGTTACTAATATTTTTCGTAAAAAGAATGTGTGTGCTGATAAGTTTGACTAATTTATGATTTATTTATAAAAAATATTTCCATTAGTATATTAGGGTACCATCTATTATGTTCTTAAAATTCTTTATGAATAAGTATAGTCTATCAATATATCATTTATATCGTTTTTGTTAACATATGAGTTTTAATATAGTACTCCCATATATATATTTTTTTTTTCTTTTTAATAATTTTTTTTTTCATGCGATGACAAATGATTGTTGTTACTTTAGGTATTATCATAGCTGAGATGTCAAGTTGCATAATAATGTTTAACATTAAAGCTTTTATTTTAAAAAATAAATTGTCTAAATGTGCAAATCACATTATTCTAAAACTTATATACAAGATTGGTTGTTGATTTTTTATTTGACAAATTAGTACATATATTGTGGATGTCTTTACCTTATCTCATCAACAGTCTTTTATCGTAATCAATCTTACATCTAGTTGATTGTAGTCTTGAAATTGTGTTTTTTTATCATTTTTTGCAGTTTTGTCATGTCTTTTATTCGGTTTGTTCTAGCTTATTTTTTATTGGTGTTTTTTTATTTTGTCTTTAAATTTCTTCAAGTTTTATATTATATGATATCTGTATAATTGTTATGATTTAATTTGACACCTTGATTCAAGTAATTGATCTATTATTTTATCACTGTTACAAAAATGTGAGATTTTTTTTTTTAGATATCCCACCTTATGTAATCCTTAAAGTTAAGATATATATGTATGACACCTACAATATTTTTTCTTATTTTTATGTTAATTTTTAACTACTGTGTTGTTTAAGTTTGTTTGTTTTCTTGGTATTTTGTAGGAAAAGTGTAAAGATCTTCTCATACTCTTGTTTTTCCATGCCGTCAAATATAAGGTGAAAGTAAACAGTAGAAAGGAAAAATTTACACAAGGGATATACATTTGGAAGATGAATGACAGTATCCAAAAGTTCTTATAAATATGGAAAACTATGATAGGAATGAGGAAGGGCACCAACAAAATTACGAGTTCGTAAAAGGTGTGAAACACTAGTATTCATCATAGGTTAAACAAAAATGTTCATTGATAATTTTATTTATAAATAATTGACATTGCATCTTAAATGGGAAATAAAAGTGAATCAAAATTTTCATTTTTTAGATTTGTTGAGAATTATAAGATTAAGTAACATGAAATAGTTCGAGAAGTGTGTCATTATTTGGTGACACTAAACTTGGATGGACATTAGACTAAATAAGAGGTCACGCGTGATTTATTTGGTGAAACTTAAAAAATACATGTGCTTTGAATTTGTTCCTTATTGTGAAGAAAAAAAAAATCTTTTGAAGCTCGAACAACTTCAACAAAGAGATGGATGTACAAATGTTTATTTAAGAGACCTACAAAGTCTTGAAACTTAATATTCACAAAGATAATGATGTTAACGTGACTAGATTTAAGAGTGGTCTTAATCAAAATATTTAGTATATTGTAAAGTCACACGAGTATGGTTTTTTCATAGAGTTTTATTTACACACAAAATAAAGTGAAATCCCAACTTAGAATAAAGGATTTTTTTTAAAAAGTACTCATAATGATGATTCGATGAACATAATTTTATTCACACTTAATAATTTTTCTTGTAAATTATTGGACTATAATAATAAATAAACAAGATCAATCTTTTTCTAATTTTTTTAAAGAGATTACTCATCATGGTAGTCTTAGGAACATAAGCATTCTCAATCTTCTATCTTTTATACTTCTTTCTCTTAACACTTCTTTAATGCTACTAATTGTCCTACCAAGAGAATTATGATCTTATGAAAATGACACGTAATATGAAAATTATATCAATTTGATAGAGGTGTCATAATGATATTTTCAATATTTATTATTTTAAGAACATGAGTTGTAAATATACATTGAAAACTTTGTTATCAAATAAGATATACTGATAGAAAGAAAATTAAAATAAAAAAAGATTAAGAAAATAAAAAAAATATTTTTTTTAAAAAATTAAAGAAAATTCCAAATCATTAAATAAATTGTTATTAAGACAATATTTACATTATTTTAAAAAAAATCTTTAGATTTGAAACATCAATCATGCAAGGCTGAGAAAGAAGTTGGAAATAGATAAAAGATTCAAAGTACCTCATGAAATATTTCAAACCACACTAGGGTGCCCATTTTAGTTTTTGTGAATCTTTAGCCAATACTAAGAACTTTTTACCCATTAGTTGGCATGATGAATAAGAATATAAAATAAACATTGATATTTCATAAATAATTTTTTTAAAAGTTAAAAAAACACTTTATTATAAGATATTTATTTGCAACACACACTTGTTTCAATAATGAGAAATTAGAAAGAAAAACATAAAAATTTGTGCAATAGAACATATTTTAAAGTCATTTTTTAATAAAATAGAAAAACACTCATTTTTAGTCCTACCATACTAAGTAATTTGTTATTCTTTCATATATGTTTCTAAAATTCGAAAATGAATTCTCTTTAAACATGAAGTTGGTAAGTGCATGAATTAGAATAGTTTTTTAAAAAATAAACTACATTATTTATATTTCTGTAATATAAACAAATTATTATAATTTTTTAATATTACTATATTTAAAATCAATCAACATCAAACACTAAATGAATAACATTTAAAATTAAAAAATAATAATTCCATCAATTTGTTCTTATTTCCCTTCTAGAATCTTTTTCACTTATTGAGTTTTTTTTTTTATTCTAGATTTTGTTGTCTTGAATGTTTTATATTCTCTGTTTGGGTTTTTATTTTAAAAAAAATATAAGTGACAAATCAAAGGCAAAGGTGGTGTATTCTCTCTCTCTCTATATATATATTATACCTTGTTCAGTAACTTTTCTAGCACTGGTCAAAAGCTATCATGATGTTCTTGATTATTTTTTAACTTTAAATGGTGAACTGCATTAAACAATATAAAGAACTTAATACTTCAATTTTATATTTTTTCATCATCTATATTTTTTTTTATTTATAAGAATTTGTTCTAATTCTACATATTTTTTTATTTATCAAAATCATATAAATAAGTAAAATAAAATTTGTTATTATTAAATATATATTGCACTTACGTAGCAAATACTTTTATAAGTACACGGCGAACTAAAATTCAAACACTAAAAAAAGTTGTTCTTAAAAAAAAAAAATCACCATCAAATAGTAACTTGTTTAGCAGGAAAATATACTTTCTTAAGCTTTTTACCAGAACATAGAACATGTTTTGTAACACATAATTATAGACTTTCTCTTTTTATTTAAGGCAGATTAAAAGTGTAAGAGGACAATAAGCAAAAGTTAGCTTTCTTTTATCTTCCCTTCAAACCGATTTTCCATTATAACCATTTTTCTTTATACTTATTTTATTTATTTATTTTACCTTTATTTAATATATTTATTTTACTAATACAATAGAGTATTTTTTTATTTTATATAAATTGTTTAAAAAATAAAATATTTTTTTAAATTAATATTAATATACAATTTTATATAATTTCTTATATTTTATTTAATTTCTTATTTTTAAAGCAATAAGAATAAAAGAGAAATCATACTCTTACACATTTTTACACTAAATTTTATATATAAAATAAAATAATTTTAATTTTCGATCACTACATTTTATTTTTTTATTTTTTAATTTTAACTTCTTTAAAATGATTTTTATATATGTTACAATTCTATCATATAAAAATTAATAAAAAAAACATCCATACAGCGCAACGACCGTGCCTGTATTTTTACCAGTAAACATAAAGGAAAAGGTAAACAACTTCTCTATCTACAGTAATATTTTTACTAGTGATATTTTTATTAGTATATAAGTTATCACTATTTAGATTAAACATATCCTTAATCATTAACATAATTTATATTATTTTTAGTTGATACTAAAAATTTAATTTATGTTTACTGTGTGCGTTTGTGTTTTTGAATATTTGATATCTAATAATTATTTTTTAAGATTATAAACTACAAGAACACTTTAGAATTATATCAAAATAATGTATATTAAAAGATACACTAAATCTGTGTATAATTAAGATTTAGTTATTTTGAATCATTTATTTCTAAGATATTTAGTTGGATATAGATACAATATTTTTTTACTTACCTTTAAAAATTTACAATGAAACCTTAATATACTTTTGAAATAAAAAAAACTATATCAAAATTCCACTAACATGTGAATTTGAAATTCATATAAAAAAATATTTCAATTATCTTTGTTAGCCATCCAAATTGAAAAAATGGTACAGATAAAAATAATTAATAAAAATTTAAAACAAATAAATTTAAATTACAATATTATTGGTATAATTAGAAAAATAAATATAATCGAATCATATGTTATTTACATATGCGGTATCACATAACCTTTAATAAAAAAAAAATCCATATTTATAAAAATATTGATTAAATTGATAAGTGGGTTTGGTTGAAATAGGAACCAATTCATTCTAATGTTTTTAATTAGATTTCAATTAAACTGTCAAATCGATTATGACCAAAAAATGAATGGATTAAAGGGTCCAATCCATTGACAAAAAAAAATACGTTTATTTTTGTTGTAGATTTCTTTAAGATATTTGTAATTACTAATATATATTTTATTTGTTATTGTTGAACTTAATTCACACGTATTAAATTTGTTGGTTTTATGCATGGCTTGATTTTGTTGTATGATGTTACTTATGACGTTTAAGTTTTATAAATTTATTTATATTATTTTTTATCAATACTCTTTCGTGTCTTATATTTTTATGTAAAAAAAACTAAAATAATATTATTTTATTTAATCAATTCAGATGAGCATTAAAACTAAATTTTTTAGTGTCTGTTCCAGTCCTGATAACTAAAAAAATCACATACTAATGCCTTAACACGCCACTAATTTGAAATTAGTATAAAAAATCAAATTTCATTTTAATTTTAAAAAAGATTATTACAGCTATACTATTTTTAAAATTAAATTTAACTAAATACCATTTTATACTATTTAAACTTCATAAAATAAGCAAATGAATTAAATAGTAAATAAATACACAAAATATGTTTAGCACTAACAACAACAACTTAATGTAATATGAGTAATAAGACCATAATTAACAGCGATAGTAGATGGAAGAATATACTAGAGGTTAACGAGGTCATCAAGATGGACGGCGGAGATATTCCCAACACAAGAACGAATGCTATTGGCTGGAGCAAGCAATTCCCGAATCCTGATTGGTCCACGTCATCATCTATGACATGTTTTAGCGTCAAGCTTAGTTAGGTTCAGGAAAAGACCAGGCTTCGCTAGAGTCACCATTCATCACACACTACATAAAAGGCTCGTCGCCCTCGTGCCATTTCCAAACACCAAAACCATTTAAACGCTCTTTCACCTTCAATTTCGACTCGAACATTCCAACTGAAATCGTTATTTTTCTTCAGAGGAAGAGAAAGAGAGAGGAAGAGTGAGTGCGAGAGACAGCAATGGCTGGCTCGTTGGCAAGCCGTTCTCTGATTGTTCTTGCCATTTTAACCTTCGGTAATCTTCATGACCTAATTCTAGATCTGATTATTTTATTTTATATTCTAGCTTTTTAGCTGTTTTTGTTTCAGTGTGGAAGTGAAAGCAATGCAATAGATCTCGCTTTGTTTTAATTTATTTTTGGTTTTGTTTTGCATGATTTGCTGCGTTAACTGTTACCTACAGCCAGATCAGATCAGTGAGTGTAGAGAGATCTTAGACATTAGTTGTTTGTGGTTTTGTAAATCGTTCTGTGGATTAATTCTGCAGTTCTGCATTTCAGTGACGTTTTGTGTTGAGAAGCCACGTGTTAGTAATGTAGTTTGCCTTTATCTGCATCTGAGAATTTTGCTAAAAGTTATTTGTTATCGCAGCCGTCGTGTTCTTTTTTTAAGTTTGTTGATAGAGATTTTTATTATAAAGGCAAGTGATTAGTAGTCGCCATGGCAAGAAGTTTCGTTTTGCCGCGTTGCTTAAGAATTTTGCTGTCTTGTGTATTTTCGAAGTGTTGCCGGTTTCGTATTTTTTGTATTTGGATTTGAATACGACAACATCATGTAGTTTCCCTCCGTAGATAGTTAAATACGTTAGGAGAATAAAGTAAGGAGCCGTTATGGTAGTTTTGTTAAGGGATTCATATATTATTGTATTGTATAGTTTATTTTGATGAATTTGACTATGTTTAATGGGTATGTCATTACGATGAGTTTCAGTGTCGTAAAAAATGTAATTATGTAATTAACATTGAAAAATTTCTACATAGGATGTGTATTTGCAATTTCCATTGCAAAGGAGGAAGCTACCAAGTTGGGGACGGTCATTGGAATTGATCTTGGAACGACCTATTCTTGTGTTGGTGTTTATAGGAATGGCCATGTCGAAATCATAGCCAATGACCAAGGTAACCGTATCACTCCATCGTGGGTTGCCTTCACTGACAGTGAGAGA
>Ga0123342_1002095_pt1 | contig 33473 bp, 20 predicted proteins | sample Turbeawhitnodule_FD_89960 | JGI IMG/M metagenome (GOLD analysis project Ga0123342, IMG submission 89960) | Root nodule microbial communities of legume samples collected from Mexico - Turtle bean Mexico white nodule | ecosystem: Host-associated > Plants > Roots > Nodule | place: Mexico: Nepantla... | reverse complement strand
GTTCAAGGTCATTCTCTTGGTTGTTGTGTAAGTGATCAAGTTGTGATTGCTTAGTGGATTTCCTCAAGGTTTCTGAGAAGACTGGATGTAGCTCTGGGTTTGGAGTGAACCAGTATAAACATCTGTGTACATTCTCTTTATCCCTATCTCTTTAAATTCAGTTTTGTTATTTGATAACTGGTATAAACAACCGATTGTTTCGGTAAAACAACCGATTGTTTTTCCAGTGTTGTGCTTTTGCTTTATGTTTTGAAAAACTGATTTCTTAATCAAGGTTTTCTTGAAGTATTTTCATTCTAAGGCTTAAAAGTTTACGAAAATCTTTCTTAAACAATTCACCCTTCCCCCCTCTCGTTTAAGGCCATATATTCTAACATCTCTTACTTTGAATAAATGATGATAGAAATAATGGATTCCATAGATGTTAATCAAAGAGATCATCATGAGTTGTGTTGTAGGTTTCAGCATTTGGATAATCAGATTGAAGGAATTCGGGACCAACTTCGTGAGCTTCATTTTGCTAGGGGAAATTAGGAATCTTTGCATGGATTTTTTTCATGTGTTTCATTATGCTTTCTATCTTTCTAGTATATCATGTTATTATCCGTCTTTCTTGAGTTATGTCTGCACTTGAACATTTGCTTTAAATTGTCTATAATTTGATTATGTTGGCATTGTTTTCTAATATTTCCCAATTTGATGAATTCAAAACAATATGTTATGTCTTGTTTCTTTTGTTTTTGTTTTAGTACAAGATCATTCTTTGGTTCAGATATCATCTTTGACTAATGGAAGGCACTCTAAGGCAGAGAAAGAACTCAAAGAAAAAAATTAAACTTTACCCTAAGTTTAAAACATGACTCAGCACTAGAAGACCCTCACCTCCAAGGAAGGATCCTTGGTGGTGAACCAAGGAGAATACTCTAATTTTAAGTGACTTCAAAGAACAAGAAGACAAGCAAAATAGCATAGTCAATTCAAGTTCAATTAAAAGTGATTACAAGAGGAGGCAAGGGATCTTATTTATAGATGCATAAGCCCCTTGCACTCAAAGATTTATGGGATGTGGAACTTGAAATGCAAAAGCAAGGATGCACATAGAGAAGGAGTCTAGGGCATCTACCTAAGTCCCATACCAAGAAAAACAATACTAATTCAAGCCTTTGTAAGCACTAGCATGCATGGATAAAATGTTGGTCGTGTGTTGACTACTTATCTAAGGTTTTGACTCTGTAATTGAACCCTAATTAAGGATGGATTGGAGGTGACAAGTTGACTTTAAAAATTAGGGATTTGACCACCCAATCAACACTAATTGATGTCTAATTGGAGATCCTTTTATGCTTTCTACCTTTTACAAGAGAAATATTATTCCTATACAAAATTTCTACTCATTTTTATACAAGGCTACTCTTGTACATTTTTAGTACAAGAATAAGAAAAGGAATGAAAAAATTCATTTCATTTCTACTCTTCAATGTAGATTTTTTTATCCATGAGGCTTTATCTTCTCCTTTCCTCTTAGTCAAAGGTGTGGTGGTTGGATTTCAAGATCATTCTCTTGGTGTAAGAGAGAAACATACCTATATTTTCTCTTGTTGTTGTGGTTATTGTATTTCAAGTGATTTCTTTTCATTGTATTAAAAAAAATGTGTTTTTTGTTGTTTTAGGATAGGGTTTCTAGTCACAATGAAGAAATTGGGTGTTACAGAATTACAAATTCAATCTTGTAAGGTTTAAGAGTTGATTTTTTTGTGTTGGATGTATTGGTCATGTGTTTGTAAAAACATTTTCATGGTGTGAGCTTGGCTGATGTTGCTAGGAAATTAGATGTAGCTTTGAGTTAGAATGAACCACTATAAAAATCTTTGAGCATTCCTTCTTCTCTCTCTTTCTTTATTGCAGTTTTTACTAATCATACTCGTTCTTGAGTGTTTTCTAAAAAAGTTTTTTTTGAAAGCAACCAAATCCTAAAATTAATTGGACTATTAAACTTTCATTCTACTTTTAAAAAAAAGTGATCCCTCCCCCCTCCCCGAAATTTATATGTAAACTAGATTGTATAAACATTTTCATTTTTTTAATTGAATTTATCGCTTTCATTTACTAGAAATGAAATTAAATGATTGCAGAGTGAACTAACTAAAACAAATTAAATAACCCATTACATAAATAAGTATTTTAAAAGATAACATAAATGAATATCCTTACAAGACTTTTGCTACAAATAAGTAACTAACTAGTTAGTCGAATTATGGCTTCTTCCATGTATAGCACATGGCTTTATAATGTACACTCATCCCTCTTTGGTTACCTTACGGGTTGGTTGTAGTTCGATCTTAGTCCTTTCCATTGCATGAGTTCCTTCATACATGTGGTCATAGTCAATCATCCTCTAAATTTTGGCTACAATATTCCATTTATATATAAAAATTACAGTGATTACGATAACAAGTGTTAAATTCATTATAAATAATAACTTACCATAGAATGATGTTCTTATTGTGATGTCAACTAGCTCCCATGCGTATCTAGACTATGAGGTATCACGATATGATTCAAACTAATACCACCCTATGTATTCGTCCACGCATGTAGTAGGATGTGTGGCCTATATCACGTCCATAAGCAAGTGGTTTGCAAAGTGCAGCCACCTGTTTACTAACTCAATAGTAGTTCCCCTTTCCAAAGTAAACAGGGATCGAGGGATGGTATGCATGTACCCCTATTGGCACAAGACACGCTTGTGTTGTGGTGCTCTTCATACAATCTCCAATTGACTTTATTATGGATAAAACCAATAACTTGGTACCTCACTACTCCAATCATACAAATAGTTTAGCCTCTTCCAACACAAGGATGGTCCTTATCATAAGTGGGATTAAAATCCCTCATACCAATGTCCGGGAAATGCTCACACCTATTACATATCTAAAGAAAGTTATTTACAACATAATATAAAACAGATGTACTAAATGGTTAAATTATTAACCTATAAAAATGTAACATACCCTCCTAATTGTTTTACCTATGCCAAACTATACTATTTAAAAGTTGTTCGTATATATGGGTGAGATCTACTCCCCATGCATATCTTCCACACAACCTAAGTTCATTGAAGAGCCCCAAGTATGCCACACTAACTGATACACTCTTGTTTGCCAATATCATGCATCCCACAAAATGTAACAAAGGAGCACTGGCAACACATGCCTATCTACGTTGCACATAAGACTCCTCGTATATCTCACTTAGCCAACTGAATATAATGTGTCCACAATGGCATTGTCTAGTCTCCATCGAGGCATCACAATTTTTTACACCCAACAACTCAACCATCATTGTTGTAGGTATTGTCGCGTCCAGAGATATGTACAGGCAAAAATGTCCCACTATAGGGATGTGAACTAGTGTGATGGTTATCTAATCAACAAAAAGATGGAAGTTGTTGATCCTACTATGCCCACCTTTCCACTAATGCAGATAATAACCTCTTTTTCATCGTCTTATAAGCAATGCTGCAAAGAGGCAACAAGCCAAAAATTTTCTTTACAGACACAATTCGCTCGTGTGAGACCTCAAATGCATTTAACTTCCACCCTTGAAACATCAACTTTAACTCCTTACGATCCTAAAAAACAATATTTAATAGCTTAGTACATAGAAACTCATTTCTTAACATATAGTAAAAGGGAAAATTAAATAAATTTCATTTTTTGTCTCCCCATCCAACAAAGTCCTTGCAACGTGATAAACATAGGTCATCAACAGGGTTGTACTTGTTGGTCTCCCTAGAAATCTTTCATCATGCAACCACTTTTGTGTAAGTACATCATCTACATGCACGTAACATCAACATCACCCACATTAGAGAGTTCACTTTGATCTCTCCTACGTATGGCGATAGAAGGTCTTTATCACTTACTCTAAATCAAAATAAAATAATACATAAGATAAAAGCAAAATAAAACCATACAGATAAAAATAACACACAAAAAAAAATATTATTATGAATTGCACAATCCAAAATGCATTTCCTATATTCTGGATTGCATGATCAAAAAATTTCTAAACCTTGAAATGATTCCGAATAATACAATCCAAAAATAACACTTATTTTAAAACCTTCAAGATTGGCAAATCAATGATAATCTAGTAATTTTACAAATCTCTAAAATAACTAAAAAAAACAAGAAACCACCAAATCATGAAGATAAAGGAAGAAGAAGAAGAAGAATTTCACCTTAATAAATAAGTGTGACAGGGCAAGAATTTGAACAACTACACAACCACTAAAAGAAGGGCGACGTTGACTCTCTTTTGGATGTTATGGGATGGCTTACAACTAAAAATGTAAAAGAGTGTATGACAAGGAAAATAATGTGTTAAGACATGCATTTATGACTTTTTAACATATTATTTTGTTGAGATTAAGAAAAATATGGAAGTGCCCAATATAAAAAAAATTAAAATGATAATATATCAAACAATAACTAACAATAAAAAATGAATGAAATATTTCATAAAATAAATTAAATTAAACAAAAATAAATATTAATTTGTTTTATAAAATATTTGACTTATTGATATTTTTTTATTGTGATGTTATTGTTTGATATATTATATTTTTATATTGAATATATATAGCTTGTAAAGCTAGCTGATAAAAAAGATATAGCTTGTAAAACAAAATAAAATAAAAAGGACATTGTAACTTTACCTCTCTTCGTTGAAATAGTTGAGTGTAAATATTGTAAAGAACATGAATACGGTTGAAGAAGTTAATGTGATAAAGAAGATGAACTAAAAGAAAAGGATGGCACCAAAAACAACTTTTGCAGGCTAATTCTTCTTGCACCATGTCAATTTAAATCCGCATCCAAGATACTTCGCAACCAACACACTGATATCTGAAATATCCATTTTGTCTTTAATGATTTAAAAATAATTACATTTCAGATATTCATATCCACAAGTCAAATCACAAGGTTCTGGATATATAAGTCTGGAACTAATATGTCACTTCAGAATTTCGCCAACTGAAAACTTACCTGGACAACATAAATGACCTTCTAGATGCCAAGATTCGTAAGCAAACATAAATGAGTTCCGGATCTCGATCCTCAACACCGCACCATTCTGAATATAAAAATCCAAAACTCATAACTCACTTTTGAATATGATCATCCAAAAACTTAAATGAAGTACAAAAATAACCTTCCAGATATCGAAATCCATAATATATAACAATCACTTTCAAATTTCTGCATTCATAAGAAAAATGAAGCCAAGAACAATATTGAATTTTAAATTTTGTGTTGAGTGGATGTCTTAAATGATATGGTGCAGGAAGAAATTGTCCTTTTGGGTCTCTATCTGCAGAGTCCGGATTTCGTTACTTCCACAAAAACCACAACATCAATTGATTTAGAAGATTGGTAAGTACAAGTGAATTAATTTGGATCTAAAGATTCACGATACGTTAAACAATAAATTAGTTCACAAGGGCAATTCCAAATTGTTATAAAGGAAGCTTAATTAAAATCCTCACGACATTATTTTAGATTAAATCCAACCTTTACTTGATTATTTTTATGTAACTGATTTTTTTTGTCTATGTGCATAAATAAAATAAGAAAAATTCAAATTCTTATTCAATTAAACAAGGGAAATTGAAATTAAAAAAAAATTATTAAATTACGTTCAACTAATCCCAGAAGTAACATGTAAGTAAATATTAATTAATATAATTACTTAAAATTATTTGTAGTATATTTACAACTTTAACGCTCAATGCAGGAACTACCTTACTGGTGAGCTTTGATATAATGAAGCACCTGAGACAAATATAATAAAGTTCTACAGCTCATTGAACATGTCAGTAATCACCATCACAAAGAGAAGGCCCTGCAAAACATGCTTTGTGCTTAAAATCTAAATTTCTTAAAAATGGGTTGTGCAAGCACAGTGCAATTTGAGTAACATAAAGATTACAATAGCGCAGTCATTAGGGTACAGTCTAGTTGCTACCATTTTTTACTAGCTGTGATATTCTGTCAGCATACATACAGTGATAAAACATGTCACTACAATGATAAGCTTCCGAATTGCTTGTTCCATTGATCATACGTGCCAAGTTCATTTGGGGAAACAGAAGGCCTCACCTCTCTGAGGGCGTTCTCGAAGTCCTGCACAGCGTAAGTTAAGTGTAAATCGTGTTAAAATTATGCTGAGAATTTTACAGGTTTAGGCACTGCATACCAGAAGAGTTACTGTTCGCATATCCTCCTTTTTTAGCTTCGTAATTTCTATGCCTTGTTTTAAAGCCTCTCTTAGGGGTCCCATAGAAGCATCCTTCACTAAGTTTTTCATGTCTGATCCTGAATAACCTACAAAAGTTACCGAGTAAAAGCAAAGTAAATCAATCACTCGAAACCAAAGGATTTCTTTTTAAAATAATAATTAAACCAACAGTCAAACAGCTGCTATACAGAAGATACTGCAATTAACTCATGTAAACTCATACCTTCCGTTAAGTTGCATATGATATCCATTTCCTCGTTTGAAAGCTTGAATAGTTCATCTTTCTGTAGAAGGTTACGTACAATCCAAGCTCTTGCCTCTTATGTCCAATACAAAAATGTTAATTACCTGGTGCTAGAAGAGTTTATCTAAAAATATGCAGAATCATGATTAGCACCTGAGGATGGTAGGGGAATATAAAGTCTTTTAGTAAGTCTCCTTCGTGCCGCTTCATCAAGCTCTTGGGGACGATTCGTTGCCCCTGTATAAATTTTACCCAAATTCCATAAGAAATAGTATGACAGCTCTAGTTTATGTGAGAAAAACTTACTATCATCAAATTGAAACGCTAGGAAAGAAAATTTGTTTACCTAAAAACCCAAGTTACTTATATCACAATTACTTCAAAAAATATTAAAGTAAATTAATCTAAAATCCCATGAAGTTTCCTCAAATCACACTTACATCTCTGGCTTTTTCTCAATACAATGACCTCTTCTAAAAAGGTGTATATATGATATAAAAAAAAGGGACTAATGTGTAATGTTTTCAAGACTTAAGAGTTACAAAAAAATCCTTAAAATTGAATCTGTTGTATTACTAAACTAATCTAATATATTATAGATTCAAATAATTTAGATTAGTTAAAATCTAAATCCATATTTTCTAAAAAATTGGTTTGATACCCATTATAAAATTAGTATTTTTTTTTTCAAAATTGATTGCAAACTCTGTATGATATGATGAAAAGTAACATTTTATGTTATATATTTTCTTTTTCCAACTATAAATAAGTTATAACTTTTATTTTCTGAAAACAGCCTACATATATGTTAAGCTAATCTAGCTAAAAATATATTTATAATTAGGAAACACACATCATATTTTTATATTTATTTATATATTTTTACTAAAATAAACTTAATCCTCATATTTCAACATTAAATTTTTAAGTTTGAAATTTTCCTTCCTTTCGAATAAATACAAAGAAACAAAAAGGACTTGAGAAAGCATGAGAAATCACATCTTAGGGTTATGTTTTCTGATTCATTGTCGTTTATAGCGGATATATACTGTCTTAATGCTCAAATTCATCAAATATCTTAAGTTTACTAAAACAAACTTCAAATGCCAAAGATGAAATCACAAATATTGTGTAATTACGGCCATATCACGAAAGAAACAGGTAGTGAGCTAAAATTTGATTGTATTGCAAAGCCAAATAAAAAAGGAATTTGAATCGAGTGAGTCAGCAATAACCTATAAGCAGAATTTGCTCGCTACCACTGTCAAAGCCTTCCATTTCAATGAGAAACTGTGTCTTTAGCCGTCTACTGGATTCATGTTCCCCGTCTGATTTACGCTGTAACAAGTTATTTACGTTAACTGATGAAAAGAGAAATTTTTCATGGCGTAGTAAAACTAAATTTTCACTTGGTAAAATTGCATGTTAGTACTTCCTCATAGATGATAATGCTATGGCTCATAATGTCAAAAACTACTACGGCGATAAATCCACGTTGCTTTTATTGGGAATAACATAGCATACCTGAGACAGGAGAGAATCTATTTCATCAACAAAAATTACTGCAGGCTGACGGCAACTGGCAACTCCAAAAAGGGCTCTTACTAGCTTTTCACCTTCACCAATCTAAAATAATAATAAGGAGGAACCGTTTCAGAGTACTAAGAAACATTGCAACAGTTTTTGGAATTATTGTTGCACGACCTGACTAAAAGCACAGATGTCTATGTTTTGCATGAGTCAACATGCATCAGACCAACCCAAGAAAACCGACTTGACCCGATCCATATTGTATGATGAAGTAGGGTCAGATAATGAGTAACTCGATCAAGTCGACCTGAGACCGGATCCGACTTGGATTGTGCACATTTTATTTCTTTCATTTTTCTTAATTTTCCCCCAGTTTTCCCTTTCTTCTAGTTTTTTCACTTCCTGCCAAATAACCTGACAACCGACCCAATTTGACCCTTTGGAAATACTACAACCATTAGAAATATGATCAAATTATATTATATAAATGACTTTAAACCTCATCTTATATGTTAGTTCTTTTAAAATGATATCAAAATCAGTCTTAGTGAAGTGTATTAGATCTATTATGTCACCTACTATTGAATCATAAATATCTATTTGCATGAAATTCAGTTTTCGACATAAGTGCATCAGAGTTCTCACATCAACAAGATAAATGATCAAATTATAGTATATTCATTTTTGTCACCCAATTGTTGAGTCACTAACTATCAAACCACCTTTATTTTCACACTAAAGATATCCAATCTTAATATGAAGGAATGTATTGAAAATCTTATATCAATTAGATATATATTATATATATGATCAAAATGTAGTATATAATAGGTGCAAACTTCATCATATAAATAAATTTTGTGAAAGTGAATTAAACTTAAAAATACACTTTCTAAAATGATATCAAAATCCAACGGTTGTCTAATTGTTATCTGACCACCCAAATATACCAAGTTCCACATTCAATATCTCCATTAATCAATTCAGGTTCTAAAAAAAACACCAACCGAACCCAACTTGACCTAAGCCCCTTCGCGGAATTCAATTTCAGTTATTGCTTAAACTTTACACGATATCAGCAAACCTTCAAAAAATAGAACAGCTAAACCATAAGCACGACAAACTTACCCACTTGCTAGTTAACGAACTTGCAGATATGTAAAAGAAGGTTGCCTTCGCCTCCCCTGCTATGGCTTTTCCTATCATTGTTTTACCCGTTCCCTAGCATTTAAAACATAGGAGAGATTAAAGACCAGAGTCTTGGCAATTTATATCATCACAGGAGAAATTTGTACTTACTGGTGGACCAAACAAAAGCAGACCCCTCCCAGGGGAACGACAGCCCATGAATATGTCAGGACGTTGTAAAGGATATATTACCATCTCATCAATACATTTCTTGGCATGCTCCAATCCAGCTACATTGTCATTAAACGACATATACTTAGTTTCATAATTATGAAAAAATGCCAATTTGGTGAGCTGAGTAGAAAGATGATCAGATTGTTATATCTACCAATATCATCCCACCGGACATTGGGATCTTTATCCATGATCTCGTTACTAACATGTTCAATGAGACGAGGTTCCAAATTCCTCAATTTCTCAGGAAGCTCGCCATCAGGACCACACAGGATTTCCAAACTACAAGCATATGAAGCATATAAGGAAGTTGCATATATTATCCAAGCAATCATTAATCACGACTGAGATCAACGACTTATTGAGAAGAGAGGAAAGGATTTAAAGAGAGTAAGGTCCAAAAACACTATACCCACAAGTAAAAATAAAGATAAAAGAAAAAATCATTTTGTTAATATTTGCACGGGGTTGAAGGAAAACGTAACAAATTTAATACGTAAAAAAAAGACCTAGAGACTAGAGTAGCAATTTCAGGTAAGGGTAAATCTCCCTAGCCATAGTTAGATAGATGAGCAGATAATTTATGAGAAAAAGTTTTGAAAGAATATTGTCATTTGGACATTGGAATGCACAACGCAAAGAGAATGAATGAGTTACGGAAGATAGGAGCAAGAAGAACTTGAGTACTACTAACCATTTCTTCGTAGAGTCATCTAAAGAATCATCGTATTTTCCAGCATTTCGTGCGCTCATATTTCCAGCATTGTTCCCATTGGATTTTATAGGGGGGACAAAATTACCACGGATGCCACGTCGTGAAACACCATATGATCTCCCACCATGCAACCTGTTGGCAGGATTGTTATCACACTGCGGTGAGACCGAGGCACTGGGTGAACCACCTACTCCTCGCTTCTGCTTTGCTTCCATTTCCTGCACCAATAATTTGAGGGCTTCAACATTGTTACGTGCAAAGAAATAACCACATGGAAGGAATAGAAAATAAATATGGCATTTTAACTCAGATAGAAGTTATACGATAATTGAGTTTTTCCTTTATTTTACTAGAAAGTTTGTTTGATAGCCACTCAATAATAGAGTGAGTGTGGCTCACCCTTTTAAGGGCATTTCCTTATAAAAATTAATGTTTAGGTTTTCATCTATAATGTGCATCGTTAGGAGAATAACGTGAACATGAAAAATCCAGTGCACTATAAAGACAAATTACAAATTCATGCACCAAATTTGACAGAATAGAAATAAAATGCTAATAATTGCCGAACTCATTGATAGAAAAAAGCAGAAAGTAGATAAATAAGGCAAACTAATTATACCAATTTTGCTCTAGCAGTAACAAATCCGTTGCCACAAACATCAGGGTGAACTTCCTCCTTACTTGAAGGTGACTTCAAGTATCCAACTCTAAGGCTATTATTTTCCACGTGTACACGTTTAGTGGAGAATGTGTTACCAAAAGCTCTTTCGTCTCCTTCAACTTGCAAGATAGAAGAGATACCAGGACCCTTTGTATGGCTGGCTTGAGGTTGAGGCCCACCAAGAATCCTGCAGTCCTCGGAGCTATTATTTTTCATGTTCAGAGAACTCTTGGAACAATTGCTGGTCCTCAAGCTGTTTTTCCCATACATGGATGACAACTTCGTTTGCACCATTTGCTTCGAGGCTTTGCTGCCTGCTTTGTCCTGTTTCCCCAGGTGATCAACCTGAAATAATATTTTTTTAAGAAAAGAAATCTTATATTCACATATCATGATGTCAGGAATACCGAGGCACAGAAAACAATAAATAAATTTATTTTAATTACTGTGATTGTCAGCACGTCTTACCAATTTATTCTCATATGTTTCTTTAGATTGGTTGACAAGTGCACGGAAGTACTTTGAGTTCCGAATCTTCTCAATGTCAATATCTCCTGTTGTGCCAAATATGCATCCTGGAGATTTCTTTGCTTGCTCAAAAGCTTGGCTAATTAAATAACAGGAACCAAAATGTTCAGAAGCATGGAGACAACAACATAAAAACGATAAAAAAAAAAACAGATGGGAGAGTTAACTAATATTCAAAGGTATAAAACTATTTGCAACCACAATTACCGCTAAAACATCAAGATTTTTTAATTCTCCCTCTGGTATGATGACCATAATTGTGATTACATCAGTTGAGTGTGATTAAAGTTGAAAAGATTCTCTAAGAAAGGTTAAAGTTCAAAAGATTCTCCAAGAAAGATTAAAGTTCAGTTGCAACAACGATAAAACTTGAATAGAATTCACTCTTAATTTAGTATGATCTGGTTCCGCATACTACTAAATCCGCTATATTACGGCCACACCTACAATTTAAGGACTGCAACTTATTATAATAAACTTGTATGATAGATAATTTTTTATGGCTTTAATATCTATGCAGAATAAATAAAATTCCACCATTTTGCATTCAATATGACTTCAAAGGTTGTTATTCCAAAATTCAACAAAACCTACACTTCACACACAAATTCTAAGACTAAATTATTATGCATAAACTAATTTCAACTTATGAAAAAGTCTGTCTCACAAATTTTTCCCTAAAATGCGCATATGTAAAAGCGAATTAATCTTATAGAACACACTTACTTACGCCATTTGATTTTCACCGAATTCCTAACATTTTTCAGCATTGTTAGTCTATATAAAAAAAAAACACAAAATCACAAAGTTCAACCAAACATTTCACTGTTCAACTGTTGAAGAGTGGGATAAAATCATTGCCGAAAAAACGTACCGATCAGATTGAGGAGTGAGGGATCTGCGAGCGATGTGAAGCTTGGCGAGTGCGTCGCGGCGAATCGGTTGGAGGAAGGCTTCGTCGACGACGTCAGAGTGGGATTTGGCGTCGAGGAATCCGAGAAGACGAAGCGCGAGGACGTAAGCGGAGGAGAAGTCCTGGCTTGCAAGAGCTTGTTCGGTGCCCAACAGAAGAGATTGCAGCCTCTGCAGATTCTCCTCCACTTCCATTCTCCAGTTCTTCTCCTTCACTTCCTCCATCATTTTTTTACCTTGGCTGAGCAATAACAACCTTCTACAAAGAGTGTTTATCTCAATGTGCTTTTGCTATATCATTTTGGGTGCTCACCATCTCCCGCCATTTTGCCCTTGTTCTCCCAAGGGGGCAATAGTAATTTAGGAGGAGTAATGTCTACTATTTTAAATTATTTTCATTTATACCATCATATTTTTAAAATATATAATTATTTATTATTACATTATATATATATATATAAATTCTTATATACATAATTATTAAGATAACCTCATTAAATTTAAAATTACAAAATATTATTAAAAATAATTATTCAAGTTTTAGTGAGTGGCCTTAAACAAATGGATTTAAATCTTTCTTTCGCAAAGTATGGAAGGAGATCAAATTTGAATTCCAAGCAATGGATACTTTGGATTAATTGCAATTAAATTCGGCACAATTTTTTTCTAAAAGAAGAATTGAGCTGAATACAAAGATACTTAATTATTAAATATATTTATTATTAAATATATTTATATGTTTCGTATTGGAATAGAAGCGTAATTAAGTAGACGAGATTTTACGAAAAAATTTATTACAATTTATAAGGGAAACTGACTATTTCGTTTTTCGATGTGAATTTTACATAAAGTTGTCTTAAATTTACAGGAAGGTTCTCCTTATATTCTATTATAGGTAAATATTGGTTTACCTTTATTTTTTTTAAGGGTATATAACTTAGTTCTTAAGGATAAAAAAAAATTATCCTTATCAATACTTCTCCTTTTATAGGTGATTGGTGTTTTCAATACCTTCACAAGTAGTCATAAATGTCACGGCGAAAATGGATAGAGCTGAATTTAAGGGGTAGTTGCATGAATTTTACTAGAATCTCGAAAATAATGGGTTGTTATTTATGTGAATATCGCCAAGGTTGAGTAAGGTCTATAGACATCAATCGCCCTTCATCCATTAGTATAGAGGCATAACATTGGAAATCACAATGGCTTGGTCTTTCGATGACAAGATCATGTGATTTTGGCCTTCCAATTTGGACTACGACTAATGCTCGAGCCCTGAATGGTACTTCGCTCCCCAACCTCAAGTCGAGTAAGCAAAAAGGCTTATCTAACGGGGGGTATGGAAGTTTCTGAAACTAGGTCTTTTGATTCATTATGTCACTCGACTATCACATCCCTGCATGCGACTTTTACTCAATCATTATATCCCTTTAGCTGAAGAGAGAAAGAAAAAACAAGTTAATGAGCTTCATCAAGAAGAAAATTGTCTTAAGGTCGAGGCAAATAAAGACAAACTTTCATGTTTGAAGGCCGAAGAATGAGCTAAAGAGAAGGAGGCATTATCTTTACTTCTTCAGGAGAAGACTAACAATATCCTTTTCTTTAAGGAAAAAGGGGGCGAGTTTATGATGTTGTAAGCAATTAAAGAGAATAAGTGAAACAATCAATTAGTGAAAACCTAAGATTTTAATTAAGGTTTGTTAACACTATAAAGGTATTATTTACACGTACAATGTTAATAAAAATCATTGGTTGAATAAGATTGTTTTTATCAGATTGTGACGATGTTTTCAGCCAAACGGGTAATGATAAGTTATCCAGTCGAGTTGGTGGTGATATGTTATCCAAACGAGCTAGTGGCGATATGTTATCCAACCAAGCTAATGGCAATAATTTAAACATTTGTTTGGATTTATGAGAAAATTATTTAGAACTTTAGTTTTTGTGGAAAACTTTTCAAAAATACATTTATGACATCTTATCTCGTACTTAAATTATTTAGATTTTGTTACATCTGATGGGTGCATTAAATGCACTCCATGCAACAATAAATGTTTCTTTATTCTTTTGTGTATTATCTCAATAATTGGAGGTACTTATCTTCTTCTTAGGCAATGTGCATTTCTTAAATTGTACAAAGTAGATAGTTATTATATAGTTAACCATGCTAGCACCATGGATTTGTTGAGGAAAAACAATTTTAGCTCTATCCAAGAGATCTTCTAATGTGACATGTCCTTTGGCTAACAAATTTTTGTGGCATATAGAAATAGTAGACATTCCCTAAAACATAAAATAAACATATATGCTTTCAATTAGTAAAAGGTTGGCTTACTTACATGTGATTATCGTATGAACACATTTGTGTCATGTTAGACGTAAACCAATACTACACAGTGTTGTATCATCTATCAGAAGAAACATTTGTGTCTTATATGATCAATTGTTGATTTAAATTATCATCTTTCAGACAAAGCATGATCTTGTTTTACACTTGACTTTTTAGCATTTAATCAAAATTATAAGGTATTGGACTTTTGCTCTATCAAGTATAAATCAAGCAAGCAACAACTTACACTCATAATCATCTTAGTTTTGGCCAAGTGGTGCAAAAAATTGATACAAAGACTTCATCGGTGTGGATTAAAATGTAAATCAAACTAAACAATAGATCTAAAGCAAGTAGACAACAACTTGGCTTAATGGTTGATAGTCGTCGTTTAGCAGTCAAATTAAATATGATTCCAGCATAGACCTGTCTAACGCTAGAGAGATGATAGTATAATTGTGGTCAGATGACCCCAAGTCGTCTCCCAACAAATCCAATAGTGAAATTAGTAAATCAGTGTTTATAATCTATCTGCAAGCAATAAAAGTTAACAATAACAATAAAGATAAAAGGGTTTGAGATAGTTGTGCAAAAAATATAAAAAAATATTAAAATAACAATTAAAAAGCGGTTGAACCCCAAGTTCTTCCACCATAAAATTCTTCAAGGTTCTCTAAAGATTAATCCTTTCTTAATCCTCCAACCGAGCTAAACCAGATTGAACATGCGTCAATCTTATTCAACTAAAACTCACCAGTAAAACATGCGTCTACTGGTTTAATCAGTACCCACTTTGTTCCATGCGTATACTCCATGAGAATGTTTATAACATCTCTCTTGAATCATGCACCCAATAAATTAAATAGAACAACGAGAACTAACTAAAAAACCAAAGTTTAAAATAAGGATGACTCTCAATCATGCGTTCAAGTACAACCTCTCGCAAAAACCAGTTTTTCAAGAGATTAGAATATTAAAACAATTGCTCTAGAGAATTAAAAAATGAAACAATTATTGACCAAAAACTCATAACTCAATGGAAAATTTATAAAGGAAACAACCCAAAAAAGGTTTAGTCTTTCATGCGGATGCAAAACAAAATAATTACAAAAAAGAAAAGAAAACTAGGTCTATAACGTGTTTGCTCCTATAAAATGCGATCCCAAAAGTTGTTTTTTCCTTCCTCTGAAGTCTCTTTTATAGTCTTTTTTACCTTGCACAAAATCATATTAAAAATCTTCCTTATGATATTATTTTACAATTATCATATGTTTCCTTTCCTATTTCAAATTGTTAAACATATATCTTCATTTCCAAATAGTCTCAGCTTTATTCTTGCTTCTCTTTTATATATATTGTTTCTAATTTTCTTCATATTTGTGCATTGTTTGTAATTAATTTCAACATTGTTGTAAGAGATATTGCAGAAGATTTTCTTGAATAATATTTTCAAAGTATATTTTTCTCAATTTTTGAAGGATTTTGCAGAGGAATTTTAATTGCAGGATTTTTAGAGAATATCCCGACAGAAATTTGCATTCAATTCCTTTTCTCAAATATTTGCAGATTTAATTATCTAATTCTTTATTTCAGATTTTGTTTATTGTTTTGATCCAAAAGAAGCAACTTAGGTTAAAAATACAAAATTAACATAAATAATAGCAAAGGCCCGAATAAACCCAATTAGAAGAATATTAATTAAAACAATGGATTTATTTATTATTATAGTCCAATAATATATGATTAAGGCTATTGAGTGTGAATAAATATATGATCATCAATGGTTATCCAAAGAAAAACTAAGAATCATATCACTTATAAAAATGAGTTTGGAGGACAATGATAAAACCTATTTTGGAATAATTACTTACTTTTAGTGAGTAACACATTCTAACTTTGAATTCAAAGCTTTTGATACCATTTGATGTGTTGCTTAGAAGGAGGAATAATCTATCAACCTAAATAGGTGTTGGAAATGCAAGACTTTATTGAAAGGACTTTGAGCCTTGTGACATTCCAAAAGAAAAACAAAATAAGTTTCAAATTGATCGAAAGTGGATTAAGGAAGAAAATGTATTAAAACACACCACCTTAAAAAAACTCCAAAGATAAGTCTAATGAAGATTTGTCACTTGAAGAAACTCTAAGATAAGAATTTATGAAGAAGAGCATCATACTCTTAAGACACTTGAAATTCTCACAAATCAAGTTGAGAGATAAAATGGGTAAGAAGCAATGTGAACACAAAACTAATGAACTAATGATTTCCTAAGTGTGAATATATTAATGTGAACACAAGCCTAATGAATACACTAGTATGGACACTAAACTAATTATTACATTAGGGTGAACACTAATATACTAATTACACAAAATGAATACACTAATATGAACACTAAACTAATTATTACACTAAGGTGAACACTATTCTAATGATTACACAAAATTAATCAATAACCCATGTGTTAATTAGTTGGGATGTCCAAATGATGAAGTTGCCATGTGAAGGAAGTTACAAACTTCACAAGGACTTGAAACTGACGTACGAAGGAAGTTACAACCTTCACACATTTCTTTCTTTCCTTCGGTCACCCATCTCTTTACCTCTACGTAATTTTAGAACATTATTGAATCTTGAAGAAGATTATAGAATCCTTTTAAAATTTACAAGTTACTTTACTTATCTTTTTCAAAGGAAAAAAATTATGACGCAAACCATAAGAATGAGATTAGTCCACTTTGATTTTAAATGTGGATATAACTTTTCATTTTAGGAGTAGAGAAAAATAACCTTTTGGAAGTATATTATAAGTTCGATATAGCGGAAATCTATATTGACTTTCAAGATTTATAATATTTATAAAGTTGGAATGAGAGTACATACTCTTTGACTAGTTAGAGTCTTCTACCTTTTGATTTTCGTATATGGGAATTCGCACTTGTAGAGCTTATCTTTTTGTTATGTGTGTTTAATTAAGTCATATATTCATTTTGTTGTAAAGATATAAGCAATTTTAAGATATGTTATTATAAATTATTGTTATAGTTGCGTAAATATGATGCATATTATTTGGTCTCATCTCCATATAATATATTTCTCTTCACTTACTGTGAAGATTTTGTAAACTTTATGAATAAATACTGGATAGATTTTATAAAAATGAAAATGGAGCAAATGTCTTGAACGTATAAAGTAAATAAAAAATAATAATTGTTATTGTCAATTTACATATTTTAATTACTTTCAAGACCATCATCCTAATTTATCTTAATTTAAATTATTTGAAAAACTTTATTTCATAAATTTAAAAAGATTTAAAAAAAAGAGTTGAATAGATTATGACAATACATCTATTACTGTTTTATATGTTTAATTACGTCCTATCTTTAATTTGTTATAAATTTGTACGCAAAATTTCATAATATGAACATATTTGATTGCACATCAGTCTTATACTTACGTAAATATAATCCTTATTATTTGATCTCATTTCCACATATTTTGTCTCTCTTAAATTTATGTTTTTGCTTAATTAGTGAAAAGTTTTTGTAAACTTTATGAATAAATATTATGTCAATTTTATGAAAAAATTGCACAAATCTTTTGAATGTATAAAGTAAATAAAAAAAGGGACTCTTAATGCCTTCATTGTTGTTTTCCCAAAAAAAAAAAGGTAAGTTTGTGTTTTTTTCACGTTTTGAATTAGTTATTTGATGAAGTTGGAATGAGAGTAACCATATGAATCGTGTAACCAACCATGGGCTAATTCTCCCTGCACCATATCAATCGTGATCTACACCCAACATTTATTTTAAAACTCCAAACTCTCTTTGTCACCTTTATTTAAAAAAAAAAAGTTGCAGAGGAGCTCTTTTCCTGCGGTGGAGGCGTTTTGAGTGGAGGTCGTGGTGGTGGTGTAGTGGTTTCCTGTGGTAGTGGAGGCCAAGGCATTATTGTTAGGTGCGGTGGAGTTGTCTTTTCAGTTAAGCATTTCCGTTTTCGTATGGTGGCTATAACTTCAAATGGTTTGAAGTTGTTATCGGATATTGGAATCTGGAGAGTGGCCTATATGGCTATACCCTGAAGTATGTATGTACATTCTGAATTTTCGCATCCATAATGAGCAAAAAGGCTTTTGAATCTTCGCATCGAGAAGGTATTTTTGTGTGTCTAAATAAGACTGTGGATGGTCATATCCAGTAGGCACATCTTAGTTTTGGACTTGTATATTCGAAACTGTCTTATTTGTGTTGCAAACATGGATATGCAGAAGGTTAAGGGCAAAATATATATTTCCTATGTTGGTGTTGAGACAAATGACCATTGATCTGGTGCAGAGAGAATTAACCTCAACAATGTAACAAAACTTGCAAGTAAGGAGAATCACCTTTCAAATAAGACAAAGACTTCCTACACCCAACATTTTTGAACCTACACCCAACAAAGTTTTAAAATTATGAAAATGCTCTTTATTCTGGAAATGAAAATCCAGAATTGAAAATAATACATTCTGAAAAAGTAGATTTGGAAAAGATTATTGTGTTTCAGAAATAAAAATTTGGAAACAAAAATAAAAATTTCATTCCAGATAAGAAAATCCAGACTTGAAAATAATACATTATGGAAAAGTAAATCCAGAAGAGATTATTGTGTTCCAGAAAAGGGAGTCCGGAATGTAGTTTTATATGTACCCCATTTTTTGAAGGATATTTTCGTCTTTTTATTTCTGGAATTGGGTGCAGTTACATGGTGCAGGAAACAATTGCCTTCAAATAAAATAGCAAAGGTAAAATAAATATTTTAAAAGATATGGGTGTACAGGTAGCCATTGTGAGGTGCAGGAAGTAAAAGCCTTCACAGATAGATGCGAGATTAGAAAAGCGCTCACATCCCAAACGACACCGTTCAAGTTCTAAACCCTAGCATACACTATATATCAAAGTCTCTGCCTCCAAAAAATTAGGGTTTCTTCCTTAGGGCAAATTCAGACCACTATTAGGCTCTTCCGAGAATTCCAACGCCACCATGGTTGCTGCCAAGAAGACTGTAATATCTCACACCATGTTTTTCCTCTCTATCATCCATTATAATAATTATTTATTTTGTTAATGGTATCTGATTTCTTTTTGTTTTTTCTGCAGAAGAAGACTCATGAGAGTATCAACAACAGGCTCGCTCTTGTGATGAAGAGTGGGAAATATACTTTGGGTTATAAGACGGTTCTCAAATCCCTCAGGAGCTCCAAAGGTATTATTCTAGTTTTTCTTTTGAATTCCCATTTGATCCTTACGATCTGACATAGTTGTTGTTCCATAAATAATATTTATTAGTTGAATTGAATTAATGGGTTGTGCTGAAAATTTGATTTTTTTAATTTTGCAATTTGAATAAAATTTGGATTTGTGTTTGTTCTGCATTGTTGGGTTTTAGGGGTTGAAATTGTTTTCTTAGGGTTTAGGAAATCCGGTCTTGTGCACGTTCAAATTTCAAATCGTTAGGGTGGGGGAATTACTTTGAGGATTTCGCTCTCTATGCTGGAGATCCAAAAAGTTTATGACTTATTTTATTATCTGTTCCTGATTTTGGTAGTGCATTGGATAATTTGCTAACTGTATACAAGTTTTGTTTTGACATTTCATATAATTGTTTGCAGGGAAATTGATTATTATTGCCAACAATTGCCCACCATTGAGGAAGTCTGAAATTGAGTACTATGCTATGTTGGCCAAGGTTGGAGTTCATCATTACAACGGGAGTAAGTTCTAATCTAAACAATTTATGTGCCATCGTGTGATAATTTATAAGCAGACAAGGGATATTTTGTATGTTGGTGGACACTGAATGGGATGTGAGAAACATAATCCTAGTGTGTCTACTTGGGCTGAGATGCTTGCTTCAAACTTTCTTTTCCTTATGTTCGATTATTAGGATTCCTCATTCATTGTAGTTTAGCTCACATGTGTTCTATCACTCTCTCTATACATATACACACACACACACATGAAGCCCCAATTTGTAGGCTAGTTTTGGTAACTTGAACTTGACAATGTTATTATTAATCTTAAATTGCTTTGTTAAGTTCAAAGCAGAGATAGTTTTGGTTTCATATGGTGAAATGTGTCATCTGTATATGTGAATCCTATTGTACTGGGGTATTTGACTACATCTTGTTTAAATTATGTTTCCTTTGTGGATGAATTGTCATGGTTTCTGCCATACAAGTCCCATCCTACCTCATGTGAAATGTATCTGTCAAAAGACTGCAAAATCTTGTATATTATTATTCCTTCTCAGCTGTCACCAAAGTTTCAGTACATAGACATGCTGAATTCCTTCTAAGCAAAACAATCATATTTCTCTTTATTAACCTTCCAATTCAAACTGTTCTTGTTTCTGTAGACAACGTGGATTTGGGCACCGCATGTGGGAAATATTACAGAGTTTGCTGCCTTAGCATTGTTGATCCTGGTACTGTGTAGTTACTACTAAATCAATTCATATTTGGAACTAATTGTATGCACCTTGTTTTCTAACTTAGTTATTATTTTCAGGTGATTCCGATATTATCAAGACAATGCCCACCGAGCAGTAGAGTTGTATCAACTCCTCTTTTTTTGTCCTTAAAACTTTTGATTGTTTGATATTTGTTCCTGTTTTTTCAGACATGTCTTGAAGAAAGTTTAATATAGGCAGAACTATTTAGGTATTTGAGCTTTTTAGAAATTGCCTACGTAATTTTTTCTTCTCGTGTTTGTTTCACAATCCATTTTGGTTCAGCATTTTCCTTTAAATACCTAAACAATTCCTAGACCAGACCAGCATATAATGGTTCAATTGTCCTTTTTTATTTTTATAAAGTTAAACATATGGTTTAGTTTTTATCACATAATTTATTTAAGGATTAAATATGTTTTTCATTTTCATTAAAAAATAAAATAAATATTTTTTTCATTTCACACTTATTAAATTGGAAGCAGGAAGCGGAAGCCTCAAATGTCCATTTGAGATATTAAATTAGAGATAAAAAATGTAAAGTCAATGGAGTTAAATTTTATACTTAGCGTTTTCCATTAAATGCATTTTTCACAAGTATTTAAGTATGTTTTCGAACATTTGACTAATGAAATATTTATGTAATGTAGTAGGGTTTCAACCCTAAATTCTATAAGTTTTTCTTCACGAAGTTTATTTATGATTCTACGAAAAGGTATATATGTGTTGGATACATATTGGACATGATACTTGTAGGCACTTATTGATTAAGAGTCAAATTCAAAAAGTATTTATTGAATTTTTGATAATTTTAATATGGATTAGTATAATATTTAAAAAAATATATATTAATTTTTTAATAATTTAAATTTATTGTATAAATTTTTATTAAGATTGTAAAAATAAGAACAATTTTTTTTTAACCAATTATAAAATATTTATGTTAAAAAGAATAATCTTAACATGTACGTAAATAGTTATATTAGTGTACATAAATCTATATAGTTATGATTGTATATCTCAAAATAATTACAATATCTTATGAATACAAAATCTCTTATATTTTTAAAGAAATATTTTGGATTTAAAATAATTTTTTATATAACCTAGAGCACTCCAAAAATATTTTTTTTTTAAAAATCATCCTCATTTATATACAAAGTGTCTTATTCAAGAGTATTAAGTGAAGTGTATTTTCTTAAAAGAACATTAGTCACGCTATTTTGCTCATAAAATAAGTTAAAATGACACAAAATAACTATAATAATTATTATTAAACCAAGTTATTACATAACACATTAAAAAAAGCTACAGCTTTAATCAATCTAAATAACATATTACTATTATGTAATATATATTATGTGACATATTACAATAACATAAAACTAAAAAAATAGTTGAATTATTCTACCAAATCAATCTTTTTTTTTTCTAAATAATTTCATTTAAAAACTGTATTATTAACATTTTTTTCTCGATATTCATTCCTTATTCTAATTTATTTATATACTCAAATTATTTAATAATCTTATTCAAAATATCTCGTGGTTTTACTTATAATAATATCAAATTTTAGTTTAGAGATGCCAACAGAATAAAATTAAAATTACTGTATGAACAAATTTAAAATATTACTATTAATTAAATATTAATTTTAACAATTAAATATTTATAAAATTTGTGTTTCCTTTATTAGTTTATCGAACATTATTATTTTGAATTTATCCTTTTAATGTTCTTAATATTTTTTTAGATACTTCAAAAATTTAAACTAAGATTTTGAAATAATTTATTACAAAATTCTTTCCTTAACAAAATATTTCTCATGCATGCACTAAAAAAACTTTTTTTTTTCCTTAAAAAACTTTCAATGTTTTAAGCTACAATTTTTTATCAATACTTTATAATTAATTAATTATAATATTTCACTTAATGTGTAACGTTACTAACTCATTCAATTTATCATGTAAACTACTTATTATTTTGTGGATTTACTACATAGAAATTATTAAATAAAAATAAATTTTAGAAATAAAATATAATTAATTAATTAATAAAATTATATACTATTTTATAATAATAAAAATATTATTATACAATATAATTTTTATTATTAATAAAAAATTATAAACTAATTTATAAATTAATATTTAACATTAATTATTTTTATTTTATATTCTAAATTAATCAAAAGACTAATTTAAAATTAAAATAATTAATATTAGATATCAATTAAAATTGTATTTTTTTATTTTACATGTAGATATATGCAAGAAATGCTGACTATGTAAAGTATCACTTATATCACTTTAACTAATGACAAAATTCAAATTAATTAAAAATATAAAAATAAATAAATATGAATTTTAATAAAGACTCGATTAAAAATGTTTAAATTATATTTAATAAATTTTTGCACCACCTCGGCAATTTTTTTTTAATAATCATATTAAGATTAATTAAAAGTGGATTGTGAAGTGACTGATGGATTATCAAAACATATTTTTTCTTAACTGTTAACCAAAGAGTTTCTACACCCAACATTTTTTAACCTGCTCTCAATAAAATTTTCAAATTCCAAAAATATCTTTTATTTTAAAAATGAAAATTTAAAATTGAAAAAAATAATACATTCCGAAAAAATAAATTCATTCATTCTGATAAGAAAATCCAAAACTAAAAATAATATATTTAAAAAATAGATTCGGAAGAGTTTATTGTATTTAGAAAAAGAAAGTCTCAAATGTAATTTGAAATATAATTTTATATGTATCTCATTTCTTAAAGGACATTTTCGTCTGGAATTGTTGTAATCATGTGCTGCAGGAAGCAATTGCCTAACTGTTATAAGACAATTGTCTTAACATGCTACTCTTATTAAAAATATGAATTCTTAAGATTTTTTGTTTTTGAAAGTAAAAAAAAAATACAAATGTAATATTACATAAAGGAAGCAAGCAAATCCCACTTCAATTTGCTCTCATATTTTTACCAATAATTTCTTTCTTTATTTAGATTTAGATTTTTCTAATTTTCTCTTATGACTAGAATTATCTTGTATAAACAATTCAAGAGAAATTATATATTTATATTCAGATTCACTTTATAACTATACATATTTGTTTTTCTAATATAAAAACTATATTAGAGATAAAAAAATGTTAACATAGTTTGACATTTCAAATAATTAACCGAAGCCATCAAAATATTTTGGATAAAAAAAATGTTTAGATCAGAGGTTCATATATATTTTACATGTTAATGAGTAATCACCAATTTTAAAGGGAATTTAGTGAATTTTATATATTGAATTTAAACTCTTCTGTCCGTACTGTTTTTTGTTAAGTGCGTAAAGAAAATTGAAATGATAGTTGTAATTGTTTTTGTACTTTTGCTCTTTCATTCTAGTTCTGGTAATATTCTTTTGTGTGTTTTAAATTTTTATAATATTTCATTCGTTTTGAGTTAGTTCGTTTGAAAAAAAATAGCAAAACACTAATTCCAATTTTTCATATATTATACAATAGAAACACAAAATTGGTCATATTACAGTATTAACACAAAATAATTAAAAAACTAATATAAATAAATAAAATTTACAAGAATTATTTAAAAATAAAAAAAATCTCCAACACCCATAACTGAAAAAACAAATATATTGATATATTATGTATATCAAATATAAATTTCGAGTCATAAAATAAATATTTTTAAAAATTAAAGCAATTATTTTGTAAAGAATGAGATATAATTTACACATTAAAAAACAAAAAAAAAAGTTACTTATTTTACACAAAGACATAAAAAAAATTAAAATTAGGTTGTTTCATTAAAAAAAGTTCAATCAACACAAACAAACTCATCCTTTTCATAAGGGAATTTTTTTTGTTTTGAAAATTTGAATCATCTACTTGTTTTAGATATTTGAATCATCTACTTGTTTTAGATATTTTGGTTTTGATTCCTCTGCATCACAATTCATTTCCCCATTAAGAAGTTGTAAGCCACAGATTTTCCATGATTGAAGTTTGAGGTGCTTAAGCATGCAACGTGTGAGAATGACCAAACTGGCAAGTGGGTCCACCCAAATCCTTTGCATTTATTGGCTAACAAATATTGCATATCTCATGTTTCAAACCATGAATGGCTGAACACAGATAAGGCACAGTGAAACAGAATTAGCTGTCATTGTAGATCATTGTCTGTGCAATTTGCAACTACCATGAACCTATTACCATATGCCATTAATGGAATTCATATCAAGTAACAAATTTCACATGATTTCTTTTGCAGTTCTCAAGAAGCTAAGATGAGTGAGAATTAAACAATTTTTCTGCATTGTAGTATCTTAACAGGTACAACCAAGTCCAAACCTTCATTTTTTTGCATTTCAGTTTCTTCATTCTATAACCATTATTGTTGAACTTTGGTCGCCTTTGTTTCTTTCTTCACCATTTCAATTTGTTAATGAGTGTTCTAACGATAAAAACAAGGCCTTAAAGGGATTTATGTTTTTCTGTTTGCTACAGAAAGAAACTATTGATATCTTTGATTGCATAAGGTAGTTTTTGTGCATAGTTTGAAATATAAATGAAGAAATGATTGAATGAAAATATATTTACCACTTTCTATTATGATACAACAGTAGATATTTGGGGATATGTAAAAGTGTTGATAGTCTGACAAAGGTGTATGTGGTTCAAGGTGAATAGGTTATTCTCCTCATCCACTGTTCATGCTCTGAGCAAACCTTTTTGTAAGAACAAGGACCCAATAAGTCTGAAATAAATTGTTTTTTTCTTCAAAAAAAATTGTGTGATTGCAGACCCAGTAAGGTGGATTTCATTTCATGCTATTTGTGAGTTTCGATGTTGCTTGCTTGAGCTAAAGTTGTTAGATTATAAGTGTGAGTTTGAGTCAGAAATAAGAAAGTTGAACAATGTATAAAAAAATCCACAAACTCATTGCTTTAAGGTTTTAATGTTAGTGTTTTGAGTTAGTGATAGTACTTTTATTTTTTATATGGGTTCTCATGATTCATTAGTGTAAAATCTCCTATATCCCCATAAATAATTCTAAAAGGAGATTAATTTTTCTATGTAAAAAAGCTTTACATTCAACCTACAATTATGGTTGGCTTTTAATAATATTGCAAAAGTTAACAAACAATTATGCATAGTGAATAGATGAGTGTAAAAATCCTTTAAACATGCTATTTACTCTAGTGATTATTTGTTTTCACTTGCTTTCTTCCTTTAAATGTTGATTATCCTTTTCTTTCTTCAGGTTTACTTTCAGGTTTTCATGGCAGCATTTCCTATGTTTTACAAAACGCCCTACAAGGACAAAACTTTGCCAACCCAAAATACAATGAGGCAGAGTGAGAAGAGGTTCATGTATGAGTGTGATAATATGAAGAGGTCCATCTTTTCAATTCCTGGTCAAATTTGCAGGAGTTGCCAACCATGGAACAAAGTCAACAATCTCCTCACAAAATCAAACACCAAAGAGAGGAATGTACCCAGGTGCACACTTCATGAGAAAGGTTCTTTGCATAAGAATGTGACAAGACTTTGTGTTACAGACAATTACCTAAGCCTCATTCAGGGATGTTATTCAAAGAAAGAAAATCTTTTCAGAGTTTGGTGCTCAGCAGATTCTAGCCCAACTGAGAAGCAACTAAGGTCATTAGATTCTTACTTTGGAAAACTCCAAGATGATGCAAAATTGCGTACATTTGATTCATCACACAAGGTGATACAGGTGCATCAAGCAGAGTGTCAAACTACATCAAAAACTGTAATAGAGTCTCTTGATGAGTATCTTGGCAAACTAAATCATGGTAAAGTGTAATTACTTCTAGTGATGTGGTGTCTTTTCATTTAGAGTGTAATTTTTGTGCACTGCTACTAGTAAATAATCAGAAATCATGATTGGTGTGATTTTTAAGAGTGATTATAAAAGTGAGCAAACTTTTAGTACATAGTGGTTTGTGATTATATCATTAGATAATAGTATAAAAGCCCCTTACATTGTCAATGCATAAACTACACACTCCAACCTTGATGATCCTTCTCTTGTTCTATTCTAGCTGACTTGGTCTTAACAAATCCCAACTACTTAAACCTTGTTCTAACTGATAAAAGGACAAGTTTGTTTCAAAGATGAATGGGTTAGTATTTTTATATGCAGGGGCAAACCAAGAATCTCGCATGTCATATCATGTTGAAAATAGTAGGGAAGAAAATTTAGCACCAAAACAATCTGTGAGCAAAGACACTGGAAGATCACACTTCAGGAAACAAAATGCTTTTGTGGGAATAAGAAGACTAAAAGATGTACATGGTCCAAGGTCTACTACTGATTTATTGCAGCATATTGAAACCTCCAATCTCTACCTAATGTAAGTCCTGCTCTTTCAAAGTTCTTGTTTTATTCTTTCATTGGCTATTCTTGAAGCTATCATACTAACTTGCCTCACATGAATTGTTTGTGATATTATAAATAACTTTCTTTAATCCTTCATCTGGGTGCAGTGGCATATTGGTTTCTATAAACATTGCTGTGTTTCTATTTGAAATAGCAAGTCCAATAAGAACTTCTGATTTAGAGCTGTTTTCGATTCCACTACTGTATGGAGCAAAGATAAACCATTTGATCGTGGTTGGAGAATGGTGGAGGCTTATAACACCAATGTTTCTGGTACAAGATTGAGAATTGGGTCCGTGTTTCCATTCTGCAGATATGTTACATGACATTCCTCATCATTTTGCAAAATCACATGTAAAACATTTTTCAAACTTATTGAGACTAAGAATATATGAAACTTTTTAAACTTTTATTTTGTCTTAGCCATTACAATCTAGAATGCACTTCCTGCATGAAAACAATGGAACTCATTGCTTAAAACTACTATAACAATCATGATTAGTATCGGTGTACATCATGCATCAAACACGAAATCTTGATATCTAGAACACTTAGCAAAATAAAGTGAAAAAGTGTCCTCTGTCTATTGTGTAAGAGACTTATTTTAATACCACATGCTAAATTAATCTCACTGAAACTATGTTTCTTAAGCATGCATCTTAGAAAATTTGTATATGCAGCATGCAGGAATGTTCCACATGGCTCTCAGTTGTTGGGCCCTTGTAACATTTGGGCCTCAAGTTTGCAAAGGCTATGGTTCATTTACGTTTTTCTTGATCTACATATTGGGTGGAGTTGCTTGCAACTTCACAAGTTTTCTACATACACCAGATCCCACTGTTGGTGGAACTGTAAGTACCATGTCACAATTCTAAACCATGGTTCTTTTGGTTGAACATTTTTTCTGATGACTACGCTATAATATTTAATTTTCAATTAATATGAGTTGTAGAGAATTATTTGTTGATGTAAATTATAATACCAAGTAAGATTTTGTTGTTCACTCATAACTAACGTTTGTCAACAAGGATGCTGCATGAATTTGATTAATCCCAAATACCTATTATAATGGCTTTGTATTTGCACATGCTCTAAGGGTTTGATAGAAATCAAGTGAGAATCATTTGGTTAAATTAAGTATATATAATTTCAAACCTTTTGAAAATCTTCTAGATTGATTAGTGAAGTTGGATTAACTTTTTTACTTTTCTTTCTGATTGATCTCCTTTGGTTGCTTTAGCTCTCTTGCTAACTTAAACTTGTACTCAGGGTCCTGTATTTGCAATAATTGGTGCTTGGCTCATGTATCAAATTCAAAACAAAGGTGTTATTGCAAGTGCTGCTTCAGAGAGCCTGTTCCAGAAGGCAGTTATTATTACAGCTCTTATGTTCATATTAAGCCACTTTGGTCCAATTGATGAATGGTATGTGATGCATTGTTATTCAGAGAAGTAGTTTAGTCATGAAACTCAATAAAAACATGAAAAGAATTTAACATCAAAAGGAAGTGGCATACATGTAAATGATTTGAATCTCACAGGATATGAGAGCAATCTCTCTTTTCAATCAAGGCTAACTGAAATAATTAAGCTTGATATGTCAAAAATAAGCACAACAGCCCTAAATAGGATAAGTCATTGTATGATCCTGATCACCTTGGTCCCAACCAAACTTCACTTGATACATAAATTGAAAAACTTGTTTTGAGATCTTCCCAAAATAGGGGAATGGAGAAAACAAGAAACTATATTGCAAAAATTTAAATTGTAGCACAATAAATTGTTATTCATGGAAACCTTTATTTGGTGGTTGGGTGATTTGTAGGTCACACTTTGGAGCAGCCTTCTCAGGCATGGCCTATGGCTTTTTAACTAGTCCAATACTTCAGTTGAATGATACATCATCAGGAACTAGTCAAGAAGAAGGACTCAAACTTGTTAGAAAACAAGGTGATTCTTGCAAATCAGTATTCATATTCACCATATTCATCATTGTTCTTAGCTCATTCCTTTTGTTCATGGAGCCCCCACCAAATGCACTTGCATCTGTCAATGCAGCAGCTATTGATGCCCTTCAATATATGTTGTTATTTGGCTGATGCAACATGTGATCAACTCACAAGGTTTCTGAACCAGATTTACCTTGTAGGAAGGTACTGGCAATTGCCCTACAAAGACATGTATATTGTAAAAAAGGAAGTAAAAAGTGGGAAGTGCAAGAGAAGCACTTATCACTAAGATAGTTGTATAAGAATATTTTAGGGTTACTTTCAATAATATTTTCAAAAGTATTACAATTCCCATACTTGATAGATGCTTAAAATACAAAGTTATTTTCCTCCAATTTAAGAAAACTGCACTCTCTTTGAGATGTTAAAATGTGCTATAGTTTGGTCCCTTTTATTGTAAATCAGCTTTATGTATAACTTTTCTCTCTCAGTGATGCTGATAGCGCATACCTCAGTTTCCACCGATTGTTCCAAAGTTTCAGAGTTATTTTTCTCTTTCCCTTCATTGAGATAATTGTTGATAAAGTGATAGATTATTATATAAAATTGTTCATACCTCCTGTGTAATCGTTCATTTTGTTAATCTCTACCATAAAATTGCAGTAATGTGATAGATTATTAAACATTTGTAATCCATTACTCCAGATAATGATGATTTCCCATAGAGCTTATAATCATCTCACAATTTGTTATAACATATTTAAAAACACAATTCCAAACTTAGAAAAATCATATTTATGCCTTTTCCTTTTCACATTTCAATTGAACTCTTGTTTAACCAAATAAATAAAATAGAGCTTAAATTACTTTTAACTCATGATAAATTTCGTTTTGTCCACTTGTGACGAACACAAGGAATTTGAGATAGTATTGTAAGGGTCAATGTGAGACTACTGAGCGTACTAGAACAAGTTTTCAAATAAGGGAAGCTAATATTATTTTTCAATGAATGTTAATTTATGAAAAGGATTGAAAGTTAAACAATTGGATTGATGATTTAAAATGACTGTGGTATGAATTATGAATTTTTACAACTAATTTTAAATACAACTTGAAAAATATACTTGAGTTGTTAGAAAGATGATTTTTAATCACTCAACTCATCGCCTAAACGAATTCGTGTTTTCCCTAAGCTTATAGCATACTTTACATGCAAAATTATGAGAAATTTAGATCTCCAAGCTTGTTCAATGAATTGGAGTGGAGATTTTAGGGTGCTCTTTGTCCTAAATCCGCTCAACATTTTTTCATGCGCTCAATGTACTCGAGATGTAGCTTTGGGGTGCTCTGTCCAAATCCACTCAACAAAAATTCATGCGCTAAGCAGATATGAAATTTCAATTTTTAGGAAATTTCTGTCTCAAATTCACTCAACCAATTTTCCAAGGGATTAAACCCTTTGAATTGGCTCAAGCCATTTTGACAATATTTGTTATTTTGTTTATCTACCTTTTGTTTCTTTTCTATAGGTCATGAAACTGGATTAAATCTTTATTTTTTTTTATCATTTTGTCAATTGGAAGTGATTACAACTTTCAAAAGTCTATATTTAATTTAATTTTTGTAACATAAGTATTTAAAATAATTTATTCAATTAATTTGTAAAGTTTTATTGTTGATATTTTTCTAACAGTTTTTAAAGTATAAACTTTTGTGTGATTGAGTAGTATGTTGATGAACGAGATGAAATCTGAATCATGTGGATTACAATCGAGACATACATTTTCATGAAAGAAAATACCGTGTTGAAATTATCAGGAGGGTATATTGATTTGTGAGTACTTAATGAAAGGGACAATCCTAACTCTACTTATATCTTGTAATCACATAGATGAAAAGTATCAAGTGGTGAGAGTCGGAAAAAGTTCATATGACTGAGTATGAGGTTTGAAATAACTTATCGTAGTGTATCATATGGATTTACCCTATCAAATGAGGTGATTTGATATTAAGATGATTATGTGCATGACTGTGTGGATTCACAGTGGAAAGTATGACAAGTGCATGTCTGTGTGTGATAATTTCTATACACGAGTCTTCTGAAAGTAGAGTTAAGTGTATATGTAGATGTTAGTTAATTTATAATGTGAGTGGTAATGGACTATGTGAGTAGATTTATGGTATGTGTGATGCAAAACATGAGATATTTACATACACTTTGTTATTTAGTATATTTGGAATGAATGAAGTGTGATGATACATGTGATTGTGATTAAGATGATTCAAATCTAAATTTTTATTGAAGGTTTAAATAATCACTAACTTACCTTTGCTTTTCTTGTTGGTATTTAAAATAAATAAATAAATTGCGATGATCGTGTGTTATATGTGAGTATAGAATGTTGCATGTTTTGATACACCAGAGTGAATATGTGTTAGGTATGAAGTCAGTACCAATTGGGTTGGGCTGAGTAGACACAATGTTTTAGTGAGTGGGCTTAATCATTGTGTTCCTTTATTATCTCTATTTATCTCTATTTAAAGAGATCATTGTACTTGTAACTGGTGTGCAACAGGACATAATGAAAACCTAATAATAGTTGCCCGTGTGGATGTAGGTTGCAGTTGCGACCGAACCACGTTAAATCTTGTGTCGTTTATTTTTCTGCAGTTGATTCGTGATTGTGTGTGTTGCTTCCGCGTGTGTTTTTCCCATCAAGTGGTATCAAGAGCCTTGGTTGTTTACACACCAGAGATCCGATCAGCAGAAATTAATCGACGGGACGTGAAAATTGCGGCTGCAGTAGCGTCCAAAAGCTAGGGTTTCGCAGTGGCTAGAACAGCGTCCCAAAGCTAGGGTTTCGTGGGGGCTGCAACAACGTCCCAAGGCTTAGGGTTTCACAGTGGTGCAAGGAGGAGTCTCCCAGATCTGCTTCACAATAGCGGTGACCAGGCAATGCGACCAGGTCTGTTGGTGAGTGATTTTGGGTGGTGCAATTTTTGTGTTCTTGTTTAAAAAAAAAGGATTGCCAAGATCTGAAATTAGTTGTACCGAGTATCTCGTCTAGTCATTTGAGATGGCAGAAGAAGGGAGGTTCCGAATTGAAAATTCGATGGTACAAATTTTAGTTGGTGGAAAATGCAAATTGAGGATTTGCGAGTTCAGTTACTGAGCACATCAATATGATCTTAGCCAGACTTATGTCAGTGGGCATTAAGTTCGATGATGAAGTTCAAGCTTTACTATTGCTATTGTTTTTGCCTGATAGTTGGTCCGAAACGGTTACGACAGTTACTAGTTCAGCGGATTGATTCACTTTTGAGAAGATTCGTGATCTCATTCTGGGCGAGGATGTCCGAAGAAGGAGTTATGTCATCAGAGATAGTGGGAGCAAGAACAAAAGAAGGAGTCAGTCAAAGACTCAGGATTGTTCAAGTGTAACATGTTGGAACTGGAAAGAGGTGGGGCATTTCAGGAACCAATGCCCAAATGATAAACAAGTCAACATTGTAGAAGACTCCACGGACGAGGACCTTTTAGTCTGTTGCGCGGATAGTAGTGTGGATTCCTGGGTCATGGATTCTGAAGCATTGCAGAATTTAGTTATTGGAGACTTTGGAAAGGTAAGACTAGCAGACAATAAAACTCTTGATGTTACGGGCATGAGTGATATAGTGTTGAAGACACCAATTGGTTTCTGAACTTTGAAGTATGTCAGATTTGTTCCAAGCTTGAGGAAAAGTTTGATTTCTATTAGGCAGTTGGACAAACAGGGACATAAAGTGAAGTTCGACAATCAACAGTGGAAGGTCGTTAAGGGAAATCTTGTCATGGCCTGCAGAAGAAAGAGAGGTTTGTTGTATATAGTCAGATTACCGTGTATGAGGGAGTGACCATCCCAGTTCAGAAGATAAACAAAGTCCGGTTCACAGAATCTCGTGGGCAGAAGAGGGTTGTCTTTACAAGAGAGAAACCCAAAGCCACAGGTCAGATTCAGGATGAACGAGCATGGAAAGGT
>Ga0123342_1002094_pt1 | contig 33476 bp, 21 predicted proteins | sample Turbeawhitnodule_FD_89960 | JGI IMG/M metagenome (GOLD analysis project Ga0123342, IMG submission 89960) | Root nodule microbial communities of legume samples collected from Mexico - Turtle bean Mexico white nodule | ecosystem: Host-associated > Plants > Roots > Nodule | place: Mexico: Nepantla... | reverse complement strand
GTGTTGTTCACTTAACCAGGAACAGTAAGTATCACTCAAGGACCAAACACATTGAAATTAAACACCATTTTATCCGAGACATTGTTGATACAGGAGATATAATTGTTGAAAAAATTCATACGGCCAAAAATCCTGCAGACATGTTGACCAAGCCACTTCCATCGGCTAAGTTCGATCATTGCCTAAACTTAGCTGGTATTATCCATACTTAATCAAGGCTTCATGGCGAGAGAATGTTCCCGTCAAAGGCAAGTCAAGGTGGAGATTTGTGGGTTTATGACTCACCTTTCCGTTTCTTGTCATAATTGGGAGGTTACTTAGCACAATCAATTGCAATCAATGGGAGGTTAATTGCCACAATCAATTGTCATCAATGGGAGGTTAATTACCTTGTTGTCTCTTAAAACCACTATATATAGTGACTTCCTTCAAGCAAGCAATGTAACACAACAAACAGCAACACACACTTGCTTCCTCTATCTTTTCCTATACTCTCTATTTCTGCTCTTGGGTGTAAGTGTTTAACCCATATAGAGAGAATTTGTTTTTGGGGCTATTTATCTATTAGCCTGAGAGGAATTCATTGTACTCCCAATACCGTTATAGTGGAAGTTTTGGCTCTCTCACTGGTGGTTTTTTACCTCTATTTAAAGGGGTTTTCCACCTAAAAGTTTCTGGTATCATTCTCATTTTCTTTGTTACTTTAATTTCTCATAATCTTTGGTTGAAATTATCACGCTTCCGCACACGATATCCCTACATTCAATTTCTAATGAAACAATACTAAAAGTAACACAAATTTACTATTATTTTATTAAAGATGAAGCAGTGTATTATTTGATTAAATATGAAGTCGTGCATAAACAACTTCAGTATTATTCGATTAAAACTAAAATCATATAATCCATGTACAACTTAGCACAAATTCAACTTTAATATTTTGAATTTTCCTTTTATTATACATGCATACGGTTTGATTTAAGAAAAGTAATTAATATTTTTTATTAATTATTTGTGTGAAAAATTTATTTATGAACAGTAATTTTATTTGTTAAAAATAACAATTATATATAATAACATATATTAAAAACATGAAAATTAATAAAATATTATATTGTTTTGTTTGGAAGGATTCTATTTGAAATCATTCATTAAATTTGGTACATATTTTGCACCATAGTAAAATTACCTTTTACATGTCAAAACAAGAATGACATTATTTGATGGCGAAATCTTATCATGTTTATTGTTTTCAAAACAATTTTATTGCTAGTAAGCATTTTAAAATTTGTATCCCAAAGTTTGGATACCTATATGCTAGTTCTTCCGACATTTTAAAATTAATTTTCATACCTTGTAAAAAATTATGTTTCTAAAATAAAAAAATAAAAAAAAGTGTGGATTGCTTAACATTTTTATTATCAATTTTTTTTAAAGTAAAAGTTTTAATGTTAGACATCACTATGCAACTTGACATCTCAGTTATGCTTATACCTCAAGTAACAAAAATCATTTGTAATCACATGAAAAAATAATATTATTAAAAAAAGAAAAAAAAATATGGGGAGACTATACCAAAATTCATATGTTAACAAAAACGATATATAAGTAGATTATATTTATTCATAAAGAATTTTAAGAACAGACTAGATGGTAGTCTATTATACCAATAACAGATTTTCTATGAATAAATCCTAAATTAGCCAACTTATCAGCACACACATTTCTTTCACAAAAAATATGAGTAACCCTAAACCTGATTTCCCCATAGTAATTAAGACAAGTATTTCACGATTATGAAGCATCAAAGGAACATTAGTTTTAGCAGTAAACGCAACACAAACCAAAGCAGAATCACATTCTATCCAGACATTAGTAAGCCCCATCTTTTGATTTATAGATCCTCATCTCTTTGGTCTAAAATTAAGCAGTTTTATTCTACTATACTGATTATACTTATTAGACTGTTGGTACAAGTTCTTTTATTAATTTCTGAAATGATAAATGGTGTGGTACTACTTCTTTAGCGAATATTGTAGGATTATCTGATGGTGTTAGCATTCTAGATATAGTCTCTCAGTTTTTGATAGGTGGTGATTGAAATATTCCATTGTCTTTACAACAGATGCCTCATCTTTTTAGTCATATCATGGTTATGGCGGAACAGGATATTCCTAATTGGATTCTAGATGAATCTGGTAGTTTCACTCTTAAATCGGCTAGAACTTTTTTCTTGGATCCAGGAGTTTCCTGTGGTTAGGGTAAATTTATTTGGTCTTCATATCTTCCGCCTTCCAAAACTCTTGTCTTTTGGAAAATTTTTCATTGGCGACTTCCTACATATTAACATATTCAAAATAGAGGTCTGCATATTTGTTCTATGTGTACGCTTTAGGAATCTATTCAACATTTACTTTTTGAATGTTCTAATGCTTTGCCTATTTGAAGTTGGGTTCGACAAATTTTTCCTACTTCTCATTTCTATAATAAGGATGATCTTCTCTCTTTTTTCTAAGAGTGATGGTAGTCATTTGGTTAAATTGATTAAGCTTGCTGTGATAACTTTTTTCTATTTGGATGATATGGTGTATTAGGAATTATGCTCATTTCCAAGATAAGATTGAGGTTTTTAGGACTATTTCGGTTATTAAAGATTTAACTCGTATAGTGAGAAATTCGTCTAAAGTTTCAATAAAGAATGATATGTTGGATTTCAACGTGATCAAGTTTTTTAGTATTAATACTCAGTAAAATTCTTTGTCCTTTTTCTGTTAGATGAGATTCCCTAGATTGGGTTAAAATTAACACTGATGAGATTGATAAGAGATATCCTGATCTTGCTATGAAGGTATAAAAAAACTTATATATAAGTTATTTAAATATAATGTCACATAGTAAGAATCATTTAAAATGTTTTAATTAAAAGTAAAACATTTAAAAGAAGAGTTTTAAATTGATGACATGAAAAATACTATTAGTCATCAATAAATTGCATACAGAACCTTTAATACTGCAAAATTTACGCTACCTTATTACTAATTTATTCTAGACATCAAATTTATATATATATATATATATATAATATATATATATATATATATATATATAGATAGATAGTATAAACTAAACTACCCATATGTACTCTGGGATGATTTAGGCTGAAACTCTAGCCATTTGTCTTGCAACCAGCCACTCTGCTTTTCAGTACCTTGGATTTTGTCCATTATGGACCACTGTTATAAATTTAAATAGTAAATAATCATCACAGAGACAAAGGTATCCATCACAAGTAGTATAATAATAAACAAACTCTATGCAGCGTAGTACATACAATAGATTAGACACATGCCTCTCCCCCTATATCCCTTGGCCACGTTCACGGGGAAACATTATTGGAACAAACCCACAAAGGTGTACACTGCGCACCCCACCTCACCCCACCATCCTCCCTTCCCTGAAAGAAAAAAGGTTCAAACTTTACACCACCCCACCTCCAAATTTCAGGATCAGACCCCGTTTTCCTCAAATTTAACTCCTTTCTCCTACACCCATTGGGTTTTTGGTTCGGGTGACCGTTACTCCAGGAACTAAAGTTGAGGTTTTTTTCTTAGTTGGATTCTTTGGGTTTAACTTTTTCTCATGTTTATGGCGATTGGCCTTCTTCTTTGGCTGTTACTTGCTAAGGGTCTTGCCTTGGAGGGTTCTGTGGGGGTCACATTTTCTTCTAGGCTCGTTCACCGTTTCTCTGAAGAGGCTAAGGTTCATCTGGCTTCAAGGGGCAATGGTTCTGTGCTTCAATCGTGGCCTAAGAGGAACAGCTCTGAGTATTTCAGGTTGCTTCTTAGAAATGACGTGACACGGCAGAGGATGAGGCTTGGCTCGCAGTATGAAACCCTGTACCCTTCCGAAGGTGGCCAGACCTTCTCCTTTGGCGATGCGCTTTATTGGTGAGTAAGTCTGGGAAAGTTCTCAGGAAAATAAAGTTTGCGTCTTTTGTTCCGTACTTTATGATTCTTGCGTGATCCTATGAAGGTGTTGAGTGCTATGCTAACTATAAGTTGACAAGCTTGGCTTCATTGTTATGGTTGAAGTATTGCTTGTTACATGAAGTTGTCCTCATTTTTTAGTCTTTACTGGAGAAAACGATAAAGCTGTAAGTTTTAGTCATTGCTAACACTTGAGAGCAATTTCCGGAGGTGTAAATTGTTACAGAAGACTGTTTAGGAACTAAAACATAAAATAGAGGTAACTATCAGGATCTAATTAATGATTTAGCTTACTTTTAGAAGAGCACTTTTTTTAGTGCAAATTATACTGACATGCCTGTGTTTCTTTTTAAATGGCTCTTTTGTTTAGAGCACACAGACAAAGGTCTGGCTTTTCTGTAATGTTTACAATGACCCCTTACAGGGCTAAACGGTGTGATGTATTACTTGGGTATTGGGTATGGTGATATAATGTATTTCACACTACTATGTAAGTTAACGTAGGGGTTAAAAGGACAGAAACATCAGGAACTGCAGATGTGTCTGTGTGATTTGCTCTTTCTTTTTATTTAAAAAGTGAAACTTTGGTTGAAATTCAGTGACCTTTTACTTGGACTATGAGTTGTTATTGAGGTGCACGCTCTGGGGTTAAATTTGAAATGGTTTAATGTTATGGATTTTCTGCTGGAAATCAAAGTGGCTACTTGTGTTATTTTTCGTTAAATATAGGAGTTAAAAGGGAGTTGCAGTGGATGCTGTAGAAGTTTGGCAATGGTGTGTGTGTATAAACCTGTTAATTGTTGGATTTCAGGTTGCATTACGCATGGATCGACATAGGGACTCCAAACGTTTCATTTCTAGTTGCATTGGATGCTGGAAGTGACATGCTTTGGGTTCCCTGTGATTGCATTGAATGTGCTTCCTTGTCTGCTGGTAATTACAATGTGTTGGTAGGTCTCTGATATGACTTCCATTGGCCTTTATTTCTTTTAATACTTTTTCATCTTAATCATTTTGTCTTGTAGATGCTTGCTACAATGAACTTCCTGTTACCCCATTTAGCTTTTAAAGTCTCTTGTTCATGTTGAAATATTCATTTCGTGAATCATTCATCTTGTAAGCGTATAGGATTCTTTTGTAAGGAGCCCTTTTGTGGCCTTATGGACGCATGTGAAGTAGAGAGGGTTGAGGACTATGGTAAGGGATAACAGAAGAAGCCCATACTAACACTATCACAGTACAAGTATCTGTGCTTTGTTCTGTGTCACTGCGTCCATGCATCTTAACTATCTGTTAATAACATCAATGAAAGAGCAGACAATTCTTTTCTGAGTAAATAATAATATACTTTGATTCATATTTGGACTTCTACAACAGTTCTCCCAAATAAAGTAAGAAATTTAGCTGTTAATTTCAATGATTGATTGGCAGATGCTCCCTTTTATATGGGGGCATCTCTGATGCAGGATAGGAATCTGAATCAATATAGACCATCATTATCGAACACCAGCAGACATCTACCTTGTGGTCATAAGTTGTGTGGTCAACAATCCTTTTGCAAAGGCTCTAAGGATCCTTGCCCTTATAGTGTTCAGTATGCCTCTTATAATACCACAAGTTCTGGATTCTTATTTGAAGACAAACTACATTTGGCATCTGATGAAAGACATGCCCTACAAAATTCTGTGCAAGCCTCTATCATTTTAGGGTATGTTTAAAACTGTTTAAAAGTTTTGTACTGTTTTGTTCTTTGATGTTTGATGTATTGGGCAAGATTATAAGCTGCAAGTTTGATTTGCACAAGTGCTATTGACAATTGATTTGTATAACTGCAGTTGTGGAAGTAAACAAACTGGTGTGTATTTACAAGGAGCTAGTCCTGATGGTGTTCTAGGGCTAGGACCTGGAAACATTTCAGTTCCAAGTTTACTGGCAAAGGCGGGACTTACTCGAAATTCTTTTTCGATTTGTCTTGGTGAGAATGAATCTGGGAGAATTATCTTTGGTGATCAGGGTCATGCCACCCAACATTCTACACCATTCTTGCCCATAAATGGAGAGTTGTATGTATTGTATTAAATCCCTTGAACTGGTGCTTAATTTAAATGCCATTTGTGTTGCTTGTTAATTGTTGGAGTTGTTGCAGTACTGCCTATATGGTTGGAGCAGAGAGCTTTTGTGTTGGGAGCTTATGTCTCAAGGAAACTAGGTTTCAACTACTTATTGACAGTGGATCTTCTTTCACATATCTTCCCAATGAAGTTTATCAAAAAGTTGTAATGGAGGTAATTCCTTTTACCATAAATCTAGTGGTGTATGGTCATGTATAAATCGGGCTAAAAGTAAGCTTCAATTAATACAGTTTGACAAACAAGTAAATGCAGCAAGGATTATTCTCCCACATACATGGGATTACTGCTATAATGCCAGGTTAGTTACTAAATAATTAGGCATTTAGGTGTACAATCATCTTAGTTTCATTGTAACCCATGGCTTTTTCCCCGTGACAGTTCACAGGAGTTGATTAACATTCCCCCATTGAAACTCGCCTTCTCTAGGAATCAAACCTTATTATTTCAAAATCCTATTTATACCGGTCCTGCCAGTCAGGTACGCTAAACCTCCAATGCCCTCTTCTCTTTTCTGGGAGTGTGTTTATTTGGTTGAAATTGAGTTAATCTTTAGATATTTAATAAAAATGTGATGTACAAAAAATAACCTTCCATGCGTATCTAGGACAGTGACAGTTTTGTCTTTTGATGAGTAGTACTTTGGTGTCTTGAGATTGCCATTGACAGGAAATGAATCTGTATGATGAGGCTGAGTTTGGATGCGGCTTAAAAATAATCTCAGAAATGTGGTTCTTTGTGTTGAATAAAGTTCTATGCTTTACTGAATTCTCAAGAAAAATCAACCCCAAACAAAACCACATTTCAAAGATCCTAAACTGCTTAAAAATTTAATATGGAAGAAAATCTCTTCTATTGAATTTCAGAGCAAATAACTACGGTGTAGAATCCATTAAGAGATTCGAAGATGCATAGAGAAAGTGATTTTGAATGATCCGATATTATATAAACATTGCTCATTTATGAATCAAAATGTTAATCTTTGATGTAACCAGTATGTTCTGTTATCAAAAATTGACTTCCAAATTCCAACATGTTGTATAGAAATTGAAGTGGATTCTGGAATCATTTTATGTTAACCTCTTTATGATTTCTTCTGACTGTTAGAGGAGAAAACTGTTGTTGTGGGGCGGAACAAGTGAACATGATATCATACGAATAATTCTCAGGCATTCATTGTAAAATTTCTTCTCTGATCAACCAGGATGTTTTTGTAGCTTATAATTCTAATTTATTAATTTTCCTTGCAGAATGACTTCCCTCCCCTCCCATAATAATTCCTATGTTGGTTATAATAATTTTGATAAAATACAAAATTCTGGTGCAGGAACAGGATTACACCCTCTTTTGTTTACCCATAACTCCTACTGATGAGGACTATGCTATCATTGGACGTGAGTATATCGCTGCCTACCCTATGTGAAACCTAATTACATCGCATTTTCTTTTCTTTCAACAGAGGCTCTATTTTTTTTGGTTCAATTTTTTAAATATTTCCATTTCCATTTTTTGTCTGGTAGCTCAATCAAGTTTGTGAGAGCAGATGCATGTAACTGCTGCTGACACATACTGATAGGCCAGTTAGTAGTTATGATGATATGATAGTTATTTTGATCATATGTTTGCATGAACATACTCCCTGTGCTGGCTGACATTGATTATTGCGTTTCATTTGATTTGACACTTTTGTTTCAGAGAACTACCTGATAGGTTATCGCATGGTCTTTGATAGGGAGAATCTGCGGTTTGGCTGGTCTAGATGGAATTGTGAGTATTTCCTAACCTATAATTTTCCCAAATCTTTCTGAAAAATATCTTCTGCATCTTCAATTTGGATTCTCTTTCACTGGTAATCTTTTTGCCAACATAAACACGTACATGGAAAGCCAATAAGAAAAGTTAAAGTGCATAATATGAATAAGCAAATAAGTCTTTATGGAAAAAATTATTTAAACAAGATCTTGGAGAAGTCTTTTCATTTTACTTTTAAAATATCATTCCCTAACACCATTTTTTAACCTATATTCTTTCGAAAATCAATTCTTTCAAAATCGTTGCCAAGGCACCATTTTCTTCTAGCATATGAACTTGTACTTAATGCTAACCACTTAAAATTTGCAGGCCAAGATAGAGCAAGTTTGACATCACCTTCCAATGGTGGATCACCAAACCCCTTACCGGCAAATCAGCAGCAGAGTGTCCCTAATGCTCATGCTGTACCACCTGCCATTGCCGCTGGCCACGCTTCCCCAAAACCCTCTGCAGCCACAGCTGGACTCACCTGTAGACATTCCTTAGTTTCATTGTTACTTATATATGTCACCTTTGCCTTTGGTTATGTTGTTAAGTCTATCTAATTTGCTTGTAAATTTCCCTCCTCACCAGACTCAACTTTTATGGGGTTTACCTTTTCAATTTTGTAGGGTGTTGTATCTATTGGCTTTAGTGAGAACTTTTATTTGTTTTGGTAAATTCTTTCAGTTGTAGCCCTTTTTTGTTCTTTCCTATGTATATATTTTTTTTCTGCTAACTCCCAACTTCTGTTGAGCTTTTCTCTAGGAATAGTAATTGAATTGAAGTGAACCAAACTGGTATATAAAACTTAATTGCATAAAACAAATAGTTATTTCCAATAATTGAATTATTATTGTAGTTTAGTTTGTAAATCTTGCATTGTTCTTAAATACACCTGTTTATACTGAGTTAAACTAAACTATAGTAATTGTAATAATAACAGAATCTTTAAACTTAATCTGTTAGTGACCTTAGAAGCTGGAGAAAAAGAAAATTTGATAGAACTTGGAAAGATGTTTGGTAGAAGAAATTTACGTTTGAGAATCATATTTTTTTATAGAATAATTACTATTAATGTATGTAACAAGAAAGAGTTACACTCAATGACTAAAATCCTAAATTAACTTTAAAATGTTATGCAAAACTTTAGGCATGTAGATAAGTTATTTTTTTTTTATAATTGTATATGGATTAATAAATTAATAAATATAGTGTGATATTTCTATAAAAAAAATATACCATTGAAGAAACAATTTTACTGAAATCATAGGTTTTTTTTTCTTCAGGAAACAATATTTTCTTTAGAAATGTTACTTTTAAATAATAAACGTAACACGATTCTTTCAATTTCGGATTGTGGAAATGAAAAAAAAATAAAAATCTTATCCCAAATGTCTCTCGGAAGGTGAATCTTGGAAGGTAAATTTGAATTCGTTTATATTTAGTAATAGATTTATTTAAACGTTACTCTTTCTTATATTTTTAATGTTCTTGCCAACAAACTTTGGTCGATATCTGATATGAGCTCCGCTTTGACTTGTTTTCTTGTGATGCTTCGAGATGTTTATATTTGGGATAAAAGGGACTCTACCTATAGATCACACTTCCATGATAAAGTCAGTGAGAACATTCAAATTATAAAATCTGTTTAAAGTACTCAGAAAAAGCGTACCATACTCGGGAGTCTCAAACCCCTTTTATAGACATTCATTTAACGATTTTCATCAACCAAAATATTGTTTCAACAACAGGAATATAATCTCAACAACAAGAATATAATTTCAACCGTAAAACATTATGTCAACATGCACCTTTATTTTCGGGTGCTATGCCACATTATTCCTAACAACTTTTAAAGATGTATGCGCTTTAATTAATTTCGCTTATTCCTTATGTTATTTTTACTTTAAGTATCTTCTTCGTGTGGACTACCAAACATCTGGGCCGACCTTGTAACGTGTTGTTGGCCCATACTTGCCCTAGGCTGAGCTGAGTATCACTTTACCTAACTTAGCTTACTACGCTTAAGTGTTTGGGTCGAGGATCCAAGCACGTCTGGCCAATACACAACCCCCCAGGCTGGAGCCGAACTTGATGAGGCGAAGAGACTTTCCAGTGTTAGCGGCTGACATGACGTTTTCCCAGAGGATAGATAAGGGGTGACTACCGAAGCATACCATGAAAAGACATTTCACCTTACTAAATATGGGGCGTCCACGTGGCGTCTGCATCAACGGTGGTAAAATCCTACCGTTTCAACTTCTTCATTTTTCAAAATACCATCCTTTCGTTCTCACACTCTTCACTTTCTCACGGTACCCACCACTGCTCGAGCTCTCTCAAAACTTCTCATTTCCTCTTTCGCACCACCACACACCGTCGCTACTCACCGAAAAATCAGGTATGCTCTACCCACTTGTCTTCACTGGATGATTGTTATCTTCTTCATTGATTGCATTTCGGAATAGTATCTTGGCTTACGTCGATTCGATTCACCCTGACCTATTTCGAATTGCATTCGTTATTCTGTCTTCATTTTATGCTTTAGTTACATCGACAATGGATTATAGTTACGCATACCCTTGGGCTAAGAAAGAGCTCCTAAAAGAAACCTCCTATTATACCAACCGTTTGCGTATTAGAGAGTTAAGAGAATCAGTGGCACTTAGTAAGAAAGAGCAAGGTTTAGTAAAAGTTGTAGCTTGTAGGGAGGATGAGCCCATATGTAGCGATGAGTCGTCAAATGCTGATGGTCCATTTTGCTTTTCCTATGCCACTTTTTTTTTAAAAAAAAGTCCTTCTTTGTTTACCCCTGTCTATTTTTGAAAAATAATTGCTAACCGAGCTAAATGTAGCTCTTGCCCAACTACATCCAAATAGCTGAGCTTCATCCGAGCTTTTATAATCCTGTGTTCACAACTTGGAATTTCGCCGGCTGTGGAAATCTTCTTATATTTCTTTGAGGCCAAACACCCAGGTCGCTAATTGTGGGTTTCCCTAAATGGTGCCATTGGGAGAGGTTTACTTACCCTCTTCCAGTCGTCCTACAAAAGCTTTAAAGGCCGATTCCTTAAAATCCGAGCTTCAATAGGAGATTCGTCCTTATTGGACGACTTTCCATTGTATTGGACACCCAAACCTAGATTCCAGAGTGCTCGGTGCTTGGAAGATCGATCTCCAAAGAACCAAGGGATTTGCGAGTTTTTGACAAGCTTGAAAGTCATCTTTGATACCTCATTTTTGTTGACCAAAGAATACCTTCCCGGTGCCTTGAAAGCCTACACGGTACTCCTCCTTTCCTACCTTTGATGAAAAGACTTATATCATTGTCACTAATCATTTATTTGTTTTTTTTGCAGAAAGAATGCTTTCAAACATCAGCAAAGTCGAGCTAGCCGAACTTACTAGGAAGATGAGGGCGGCTGCTAGCTTGCCCAAGGAGTCTTTAGCACAAAAAAGGAAAGCTCTTGCTGTAATCACCCAGACCCCAACTGACTCGGATGAGCATACCACTTCCGGGCTTGTTTTCAAAAGGAAACGACTAGCAACCACTCCCTCTACTAAGCATTCACACTCAGACGACCGAGCACCACACCAAGAAGTCATCACTATTCAAGAGTGCGAGGCCTAGAGCTCGAGGGGAAAAATCTATGGGACCCTGATTTTGATGTCTCTGCCCATGGTGAAGCCTTCTTCTTGCCCAACAAGGATAGAGCTAGGCTCATGGTTCATGACAAAGATCACCTTTTTCATGATACCTTGAAGCTATTTGGACAGGCATTTGCCATGGCTTGCCTGGTTGATGCTAAGGAAAAAGATCGAAAAGCAGTCGAGGACTAAAGGGTTAAGGAGAACAAGGAGCTCCATAAGAAGGTAGAACGCCTCTTGGTTGAGATCAAACGCTTGAGTGGTATGCGCCACGAAGTCGAGCGACTCAGAGCAGAGAAGGCCTAATAGGCGTCGAGCTTAACTGAAGAAAGGAACAAGCTTTTGACCGAAGTTGACGAGCTAAAGAAGGAGTTGACCCACAAAGGGGAAGACCTCATCAAAGCCACCGATTCCTTCAAGCAAGATGTTGCTCAATCCTACCTCGTAGGATTTAAAGCTACCTTGGAGCAAGCTGCGGTCATTCATCCTTCAATGGATCTTTCAGAACTTGACTCGGGTAAAACCGTGGTTGATGGCCAACTAAGGGGGGATTAATTCAAACTCTTTATGGACTGTAACATTTATTTGCTTGCCAAACTTATTTGACACTTTGAACCTTTTGCTTATATCTATTTAGCGCTTTTAAATTCTTGGATGCATACTGTTTTTGGATTTAAAAGGGTTTATTTACATCACTTACAAATGCATGTACCAACACTTGGCAAATTGAACTAACTCACCATTTCCAACCCTAAACATAACATAATTAACATAACAAGATCTGACTAACTTAGGTGAAACTATGTGTAGAAGGTAATAACATGTTTCTCTTAACAGAAAGTCTAACCTTTGATGAACAACATCCTTGTGGTTAGGACAAGCTTTAATTTTAACTTGATTTCTCGAACAACCATGGCCTCCATGCTGGGCTGCCAGTATGAATATTGCGTTTATTCCATGATGTCTTACTTCTCAGGGCGCCTACTCGGATAGTTGCACCTACTCCGAGCTTGGTCGTCTTATCATGCGCTATCTCGATTGATTCATCTGTTTAACTAATACTTATCACAGGGCGCCTATACTCGGGTACCCGTATTTACACGAGTTAGGTCGTCTTACCATGCACCAAACCAAATAATTTATCAAATCAATTCATCTCACAGGGCGTCTATACTCGGGCAATCGTACTTGCTCTGAGCTAGGTCGTCTTACCATGCTCCAAACCAAATAATTCATCAAGTCAATTCATCTCACAAGGCGCCTGTACTCGGGTAATCGTACTTACTCAGAGCTAGGTCATCGTACCATGTACATTACTCAATTCGAGCTAACTTGTTTCATGCATCATCTTCCAAGAACAAATTTATTACTAAGTGACCTCGTTAAAAAATCCATTTTGAGGGAAAAAGAGCATCACCTCAAACAACATAATGTTCAAAGGAAAGGAAAAAAATATAAATGTCTTAATTGAAATAAAACTTGAGATTCGTTGCGTTCCACATTCGTGGGATGGCTCCTCCCTCCAAGGTTTCCAACTTATATGTGTTGTTTCCTAATACCTCGACTACGCAGAACAGGCCAATCCACTTTGGAGATAACTTGTTCTCAATCTGGTAGGGGTGGACCTTCCACATCACCAAGTCGACAACCTTGAACTGTCGATGTTTCGTCTTGGCCTTGTGCCTTAATTCCATCATTCTCTTTAAGGCTTTCGGTTGTATACGGGCGTGATCACATACCTCGTCCAACAAGTCTAGATTTACCTTTCTTCCTTCGCTGGATTCTTTAACCATAAAACTTTGGAACCTAGGAGAACTCTCTTGTATTTCTACTGGTATGATGACATCTGACCCATATACCAAATTGAATGGCGTCTCCTTCGTTGTTAATTGCGGGGTGGTGTGATAAGACCACACAATTCTTGGAATTTCTTCTGACCAATTTCCCTTTTCCTTTTCCAATTGCGGGGTGGTGTGATAAGCCCATTCGTTTGTGGGTGTTCTACCGAGGCAAATATCTGCTTTATTTCTAGCGCTGTGCACAATTTTCCCAATTTTTGGCTAGCGAATTGGGTATCATTGTTGGATACTAAGTGCCTCAGAATTCCAAAGCGACACACAACATTCTTCCATAAAAAATGTTGGACTTTGTGAGTAGTTATTTGTGCAATCAGCTCAGCTTCAATCCATTTAGTAAAGTATTCAATGACGAGAACGAGGTACTTCATCTGACGTATGGTCAAAGGGAAAGGGCCTAAAATGTTTATTCCCCACTTATGGAAAGGTCATGGGCTATAAATTGATCCCAACTCCTCATCTGGTGCATGACACTAGTCAGCATGCTTCTGACATTGCTTACAACACTGGACATATCTACCGCAATCTTCCTTCATTGTCGACCAATAGTACCCTGCTCGGATGACTTTTAACGAAAGAGCTCGTCCACCTATGTGACTGCCATAAACACCCTCATGAATCTCAGCCATTATGCGGGTGCATTGGTATCCACTTACACAAGTGAGGAGTGGGTGGGTATAACCATGATGAAATAGGTTCCTCTCTATTAGGGTATACTGACCTATGTTCCTCTTGACAATCTTGGCCTGTAGGCTCGACAGGAAGTAATCCATAAGCAAGATAATGCTTATTAGGTGTTACCTAAGTTTTTGTGGTGTTGATTTGCAAAACCTAAAAAAAATCATCTTCAGGTAGCTCATGAATGGTTATTCTTGAGATTTTTTAGGGTTTCTTGAATCATCGATCAATGCCTTCTCCTTTTCTCTAAGCTGATCTTTAAGACCTCCAAATGGTCGACTTCGGTCAGCCCTTCTGCGATCGTCCTGGGTGCTGTGTAATTTCAAGGTGTCCTGGATTACCGACCTTTGCCGACCTCCTTTCCCCGAGCTAGCTAACTTAGACAACCAGTATGTTAGAGAGTTCTGCTCTTTGGGAACATGAACAAGATCGAACGCAGAGAAAGCTGCTCTTAAGGTCCTTACATACCTGAGGTATAAGGCTAGATGCAAGTCTTTGGCCTAATACTCACCTGTGACTTGCCCGGTTACGAGCAATGAGTCACTTTTCACCAACAAGCTTTGAGTGTCCAATTCCTTTGCCAACAACATTCCCGCTATCAAGGTTTCATACCCCAACTTGATTATTGCTCGCCTTAAATGCGAACCTGAGGGCTTTTTTCGATTAAGAGCCCCTTTTGTCTTTCTAGAATGACCCCAGCTCCACTTCCTTGTTGGTTGGTGAACCCATCAACCAAGAGGACCCATTAGAAACTGTTAGGATCGAGTTGGGAGTCCTTGGATAATAGCTCTACCATAAAGTCTACATATACTTGGCCTTTAACTTACCCTCGTGGTTCTTACTGTATGTCAAACTCGGACAACTCAAACACCCAACGGATCATCTGACTTGCTATATTGGACTTTTGGACAGCTATGGCAACTTTCTCGATAGCTTGATACTGAGTCTCTAGTCCCTACTGCACCTTGCTTACAAAATAGTTTGGCTCCTGGATCTTATCCTGGTCTTGCAAAATGACCGAGCTGATAGCCTTATCTGTTATCGAAAAATAGAGACAAATAGGGGTTCCCGAGATTGGTTTACCGAGAATGGGGGGACTAGCCATATATTCCTTCAACTTGGTGAAGGCTTCTTTGTATTCACTCGTCTATGCAAAGCAATTATTCTTCTCAAGACATTGGAAATAGGGGTACCCCTTATCTCCACTGGCTGACAAGAAACGAGACAAGGCAGCCATGCGCCTGATTAACTGTTGCACTTCCTTCACATTAGCTAGGCTTCTCATCTTTATGATCATTGCGCATTTGTCAGGGTTTGCCTCTATATCTCTTTCAGTTAGCAAAAGGCCAAGAATTTCCCTACTTCTACCCCGAAAACACATTTATCAGGATTAAGCTTTAGATTGTACATTGCTATAGTTGCGAATAACTCTTCTAGGTCGACAACATGCTGGTCTTCCATTTCCAACATATATGCTTGAACGTTTCGTCCTAGCATTAGTGAAAGGATTCAGTCCATGAGCCTTTGATGGGTCATCCCAACATTTTTCAGACCAAAGGGCATGACCTTATAACAGTAATTGGTGGCCTCAGCCATGAAAGTTTTCTTACTCTCGTTCTTCGGGTGCATAGGAATCTGATTATACCTCGAAAATGCATCTAGGAAACTTAACAGACGACATCGTGATACGTTGTCTACCAAGGAGTCTATGCTCAGTAGAGGATAAGAATCCTTGGGACAAGCCTTGTTTAAATCGGTGAAGTCGACACACATCCTCCTTTTTCCATTTGCCTTTTTCACCAACACGATATTCACCAACCACTCAGGATATTGGATCTCCCCGATGTGGTCAACAACAAAGAGTTTCCTAGTTTCTTCTAGGATGACGAGGTGTTTCTCTTCATTGAATTTTCTTCGTCTCTAAACCATGAGCTTGACTTTTTCATCCATGGTAAGTTGGTGGCACAAGAAGTCTGGATCTATTCCAGGAATGTATGCGGATGACAATGCGAAAGCGTCCATATTCACTGAGATAACATCAACTATTTTATCCTCTAACTCTTTGCATAACGAGGAGTCGAGCTTGAATTTCTTCCCCTTTATCTTTCTCTCTTGAACCTCTCCAACAGGCCCATGTCGTCTTTCATCGCTAACATCTACCTCTGCTATCTACCTTGGCTCTCCTGCTTGGATGGTGACTGCGTAGGTTTCCCTACGATTTCTCAAACTACTCTCGTAGCACTTTCGCTCCATCTTCTGGTCGGCCTTTATCGTATTTATCCCTCCTTCTGACGAGGGTAGCTTCATTTTCATGTGAGTGGTTGAGGCCATTGCACCCAATCTATTCAAGGAGGGTCACCTTAAAAGCAGGTTGTATGTAGAAGATGTGTTGATAACGATGTACTTGACAGTAATCGTTCTGGCTGCATCTTCATCTGAAAAGGTGGTCCTCAACTCGGCGTACCTTCGCACTTCTACCTGGTCTCCTGCGAAGCCGACCAAACAACCATCGTAAGGCCTTAACTGATCAGGGGATATTTGCAAAACGTTTCCCAGAAAATTACGTCATTCGAGCTTCCTTGGTCGATCAGGACTTTGTGCACCTTTTGTCCTACCGTGACGAAAAATACCACCACCAGGTCATCCTCATGGGGAAACACATCATCCAGGTCGGAACTTGTGAAGCAAAGGAAGGCTTTACAAGGCGGTTAGACCTCCTCGTATCTAGGGACACCACCGCCCATGCATATGGTTTGCGTTTTGAGACTGAGTTCCCACCTCTCGAGAATCCTCTTCTGATGGTTTTCAAGTCCCCATGGATTAGAGTTTCATGTGTTTGATCCACAGTCGTAGCTTCTCCTTTTGGCTCCTCCTGGTTGGCCTCAAGATACTTCTTCAAGAAACCCTGTTTGACTAAACTAGCCAGTTGGTAACTTAGGGCTATGCATCGTTCGATGCTATGCCCAATGCCTTGTGGAAGTCGCACCAGGCTTCTCTTTGTGATCCCAAGAATCGATCTGTCCTTTGGGGAAACTTCAGCTTGTTCGTTACTCCTGGCATGTTTAAGAGCTCTTTACAGGATACTCGGAATCGGGGTCTGATCGTCGTCTCCTCCTTGACCTTCGTTTTAGGTTCATCCTTCTTGGTGACATACAGGACATACCTTGAATTTGTTCTTTTCTCGGTGGGTGCTTCATTGCTCCTAATGGAATGATCTCGACTGCTTTCTTTATGCCTGGGTTGTTTCGACCGTGAGCTGCCATTCTTCCTGAGCACGACCTCTTCAGCCTTAATATGGGCAGTAGCTCGTTCACGCACCTCAGATAATGTCTCTTTTGGATTCCTAATTAGTGAATCGCTGAACGAGCTTATTGTCATCCCTTACGAAAGCGACAACCACCATCTCTTCATCCTGAGTTCGAAGTCTTACTGAGACTGTACAAAATCTATTCAAGTATCCTTTGAGCGACTCCCCTTTGCTATGTCTGTCATTGAACATATCATACAATTGTGGGGGATTGACCTTATTAGACGGAAACTGCTCTTTAAACATTCTATCGAACCGAAGGAAAAAGGTTATGTGTCCATCTGGGATCCCACTAAACCATTGTAGGGTTGTCCTTGTGAATGTACCCATGAGCATCTTACATCGAATTCCATTAGACTCCCTAGAGATGATCATTCGAACCTCGAACGCCTTTAGGTGACTTTCACGATCTTCTACACCAGAGAAAAAGGCGATCTTGGGTGTTTTGTAATGAGGTGGCACAAGCTCGTTCATGATTTGCTGAGAGAATGGCTTGGGGTCATCCCTTGATGACAAATTTGGGGAACGGTTTCGAGCGGGAAGTCGACCCTATTGGCGCAAGCTCCTCCGCAGTTCCTCGTTGATCTTGCGCAACTCCTCGTTGGCCTGTGCATGCTCCTTCATAGTTATTCGGGATGCTTCAATCTATGCCATAAGGCGAGCCTGAAGGCACTCTTGGTCAGCTTGGGCTTCTGCTCGTAGCCATTCTTGCTCTGCTTTGGCTTCTTCTCAAATTCGCTCTTGCTCTCGTCGATATTCTTCGTTTGCCTCTTGGAGAGCACTTATGGCCTCCATGATTTGTTGCAAGGCGGGGGCCTCGCTTCCTTCAGATCCCAACGGTATTAGCCTCATGTTTCTCATAACGTAGAATGCTCAGCCAAATGTGGGTGGGATCAAGTTTTATCTGGCCCCACGGTGGGTGGCAAATGTTCTTGCCGACTGACTTTGGTCTGTCTCCGAGATGAGCTTCGCTTTGACTTGTCTTATCGTGATGCTCCGAGATATTGATCTTTGGGACAAATGGGGTTGTACCTGTTGTTCACACTCTGACGATCAAGTCAGTGAGAGCATTCAAACTATAAAATCTGTTTCAGCTTAAAGTACTCAGAAAAAGCGTACCTTTACTAGGGGTCTCAAACCCCTTTTATAAACATTCCTTCAACGATTTTCATCAACCAAAATATTGTTTCAACAACAGGAATATAATCTCAACAACTTGAATATTATTTCAATAGTAAAATAGTGCACCTTTATTTTTGGGTGCTATGCCACATTATTCCCAACAACTTTTAAAGATGTATACGCTTTAATTAATTTCGCTTATTCCTTTTGTTATTTTTTACTTTAAGTATCTTTCACGTGGACTACCAAACATCTGGACCGACCTCGTAACGTGTTGTTGGGTCCATACTTGTCACAGGCCGAACTGGGTATCACTTTACCTAACCGAGTTTACTACCCTTAAGTGCTTGTATCGAAGATCTGAGTACGTCTGACCAGTACCGTTAGAAAGAAAAAAGAATAGGTGTTATTTTTTTACAAAATTTGGAACTTATTCTTTATTAGTCATTAAAATTTATCAAAAATAAAAAATCATTTATGAATTTCATTTCTTATTTCATAAATTTAATTTATAATTATATATTTTAATAATTTTTCTTTGTGAACATTGGGCAGAGTATTAGGAAAATTGTGGTAGAAAGTTTGATCTTTAAGGGTTCTCATTTTTTCAATAGCTCTCTACCAAGGGGCCTAATTAGGAGGAGTCTAATAGTTTTCTTCAGCACAAAATGAACACAAGTTGGGACAAGGAGTGAAGCATGAAGAAGGTCACAACAATTGCTTCAATCTTTTTGATCGCGCTACTTTGTTTGCACGAACTCGTCCACGTATCTTCGTCACCTTTCTTATACGCAAGCCAGGTAATGGCGCATGCCTTTGCTTTGGACTTTGAATAAACAAAAACTGTGCGATGTTTAATTTCTTATACGCATTCTTTTATTTGAGACGAGCAAGATATTGTAGAAATTGCGTTCAAACAAATGGGCTAACTACAATGCATTTCGAGTTTGGGATATGGAAATTGGAATAGTGAGTTTTTAGGGTTCCAGTTGATTGTGTTGAGGTACGAAGGATTTCAAGGTCAAAAATAGTTCAAGTGCTCGACTATAAGTGTTTTGGTTGATTTAATTAGAATCTTTACGTTGAGCCTATATTTCATTTGAGCCATGATTTAGGAAGTTAATTCTCGTTTTCTTTTATCTTTTGCTCCAGGTCTATGAGGAATCTTCTGGTGAAAGGTATTGGAATGGATTTGCAATTTATTTATTGTTAATAACCCTCCATCATCCAAATATGTCGATGGTTTACTTTACTTGATGTTTAGTTTTTGTCCATTACGGACGCAGTTCTTCCTACTTACTAATAAATATATTGAAGTTATATTCTTCTTTATACTTTAGCTTGTCTCTCGAGAATTCAGTCTCGTGCATGACTCAGTTGTGTTTTCAATGTAGAAAACTTAAACAGGACCGGGAACAGGGACAGGAACATGCTCAAGAATTGCATTGCTCCAGGGAGAGAAGTAGGGCAGCTCGGAAAGTGATAGAGGAGGTATGAAAATTCCTTTGTTAAGTTATCTAAATTTTGAATCAGATCCATGAACATTGTTAAAAACATGTTTAAATAAGAATTTGGAAACATGTAGTTTCAATGTATCAGGTAAACATAGTAACTAGGAAAATTGTTACTTTTGTATTTATTATACTCATAAATATCAAATCCCTAGTTTAAACAGATTTTCAGGACATGATTCTCTTTTTCTCTCTTAACAGATACGTTCCTTGTATGTTTTTGTAGTATTTGATACCATTTGTGGAACGAGAAAACTACCAGCTTTCAACTAAATGCAGACTTCACCCTGAAAATGATATATTTAGCGATCAGGAAGAGCATAAAATTTTCATAGATAGACATGAATGGCGGTGTGGATATTGCAAGAAAAGCTTTCGGGAAGAGAAATTTCTCGATCACCATTTTGATAATAGACACTACAATCTTCTGAATCTGGTATGTCAATTTTCATTCCTTTATAGTGCTTGGAGGATACATAATGTGCAGTGCAAGCTTTTTTAATCTTTTAATTCTATCAATTATTTGATGAGTTTGAAGTTCAAAACTGCCCCGGTCATACTCACCTTTTTTTGCACATAGAGGTTACATACTTGTGTCAATATTTGGCTCTGTAGTGATCTGAAGATTTACTTAAGTGTATCCTTTTTTGTTGTCTTTCATTCCTTGTTCAAATTGTAACTTTTTGTTATTTCTCAATACCTGATGAGGTCAATATCCAAGATATACTAATATAGTTATACCATAACACATGAAGTTATCTGATTTGTTCACTCAGTTTGTCCCCCCTATTATGGATGACTGGAAGGAGGATGGGGGTTGTTTGGTGGCAGGGCCACACACTCTTCCTCCCTCAACTCCTCAGCAAGTTTCCTTAAATTGATATAATTTAACGTTTTGCCTCGAGAATAAATTAATTTATTTGATGGATACCATGAGGGGATACACAGTTTTCTACTCTGAGTATTTCTTACTGTATGATCATTTAAGTCATTTCAATATTGGATGTGGAACCAGTGTACACAAAATTGGCCTTTTATGGGAGTTTCAATGAGCTTTTGAATCTTACATCAATTTTACTTGCAGCTCTTTTTTATGCTTTATTATTTATCAGAAAATGTTGTTTCCATTGATTGGCTATTTAATGCAGACTCATGGTAAATGCTTGGCTGATTTATGTGGGGCGATGCATTGTGATGCTGTGATGAATTTCAGATCCTCCAGAAGCAAGTGCAATCTGGCAGCTGCTTCTAAAAATCGTCATCTATGTGAGGTTGCTTTCATTTTGTTTTATTTCTTTTACTGTTCATGGTATTGTCAACTATTCACCTAATCCATATGCACTCTTTACTCAGAGTCTTGCTGACAATTGTTTTCCTATAAGTGAGGGTCCATCAGCAGCTCGCCTTCATGGTATACTTCTATTTTTTTACAGTTTTCTCCATATTTTTCCATTATGATATTTCTTGTCACTTTCCCCCACTTAATTTAATTATATTGTCCATGTTGATTTATTTCTTACCCAATTTCCTGATATAATGGTAGAATTGTTTCTGCACCAATTTTGTGATGCTCACACTTGCTCGGGGAAACTTAAACCCTTCTCTCGAGGAGGCAAGGTAAAGCCTGATTCATTGGGATAATCAATACGCCTTTGATTAGAAATCGGTCATTGCTAACTCTATTGGTATACGGAAATCTATACTTCCATTCAGATGATCTATGTTGATGTTTTTGGCTTAATTGGCAAAGTCCCTCTGTAAAAAGAAAAGGCCTTATTGACATTAGGTTAACGGTTTTACATTTTTGGCTGGCTCAAATTAGATTCTGATGTCAAAACTTGCTGTCACAGTACCTTTCCCTTTCTATTGGAAAGGTTTTAAAACTTTTATGCGTTAGATTTTTTTCTTTTCATTTCATTATGCCATAATTTCTTAAAACTTAAACTTTATAACTAATTTATTCTAGCAGTTAATACTTGTCAATAAGGTTGTTATTTGTCAATCTTGATATTTTTCCACTGCAGGATCAAAGTAGTTTCTTCCGCCTGGCTGCTGGAGCACTGATCTTGGTGCTACTTCCTGTGTTCTATCTTTTTCTTTATTTGATACAAAGGTACTATTTCTATATTTTAAATGCGATTAACCAATAATGGTTTTACTCCACAATTTCTGAATGCTATTTTGGAAGTTGTAGTGATGTGAAGAGTCGAACCCAAGAGCTTCGTCGCATTTCGAAAGCTGGATGGAAAACAAAACCATCATGATTGGTAATTATTTATCTCTTTTAGATGGGCATGTCTTGGTAATTAAATGGCAGAATGAGATGCAATGACAGAAAAATGGCCATTGATTGTTAGTGGAATATGTGGGTCTTTTTGAATAGATAGATTCGTTTCTTTGAGACAGAATAATTTTGTTTATCATTGCCATTAATCTGCATCGCATACATATATACCTGTATTTTAATATTTTGCAATGCCAATTTCAGTGACAAATATTAATCCATCTGTAGTTCTGTGTCTAATGTCTCTAATTTTATTTTTTGTAATAGTATGATGCTAATGTTGTTTGTTTATATTTTTGTCCTGAGAAGTGATTTGCTTGAGGGCAAGCAAAAGGATAAATTTTGGGGTGTGATAAATCTGTAATATTGAGCTATAGTTATGTAAAACTAGACACTAAATTAGTGTATATATATTGTATATATTTGTAAATCATATATAAAGTTGTTAGAATTTCATGATTTTAGCATGTGGCCGATATATTTGTGTGTATTAGTAAAGTCTCCTGGTAAAAAATTATTGAAAATTTATTCTTTTTTCAGTCTTGACTGTAGGACCACTACGAGAGACTAATTGGGATGAATTGAAGAGTCTGTTATTTGTTTGGTTTAGAGCACAAGTACACAAGATATGGAAGCCATTTAAACCGCTAATGGTGTATTGTCCTCAGTTCAACAGTGTTATCTTCATGTTATAAATTGAAGATGTTAGTGCTCATTTGAATGCTCAGCAGCGCATTTAAACGTTCCGTGCTATCTTGATAAGATGTAGCCGCTGATTTGTGTGCATTTAAATGTCGTCCAACGGGCGTTTTAAATGTACCCAGTCACTTAGATTGGTATAAAACAATGCTCCCAACTTTTTAGACTTTTGACAGCTAAAAAGTACTATGTAACACACGAAACAGTTGCTACGGGAGTTCAGGTTTGTGCATATCAAACTTGAAAAAAATCAAGGGCCAATCTCAGGAATTGCTAATGGATATCACTTCTTTATCGTTTCATGAATTGATTTTTGATTGTTTTAAATGTATCACTAAATTCGTAGGTTTTGGAAGGTGGAATGATTGATTCCTCTTATTTAATTATATATTCTTATGTAGAAGTACGTATTCTTTCTTTTCTTGACCTATTACTTTCACATAGCCAGAAGTACTCAAATCTCACTACTTAAACTGGGTCAGGACTAATCATGTTGATTGTCTAACCAAGTCAGCTTTAACAACTGGTTTATTTTTCATATATTTTTTCCTCTCGATGCCTCAAGTCTTCAGTTCTATTATGAAATCCAATTTTTTTTCCTTACCAAGTATAGGAAAACAGACATTGCAAATCTTCACTTCAATCATAGGAAGCAGAGGACTGGATTTGGATACCGTAAGGCACATACAACACCACAAAAAGCGTTATCATTTTCATTTATCTCGTGGTTTGATTATTTCATGTTACTTGTTTTTTATCATTCAATTTAGGGATTTTGTTCAGTTCATAATGCTATTCTTAGACTAACCTTAGAATTGGAATTAGATTCAATCTCTTAATTATAAACTTGGTTATTGAGTTGAATATTAAGGAATATTACCGTAGTTGTTGAAGTCCCAATAATACAGCTTAATAATTGAGACCTCATGGAATTCTCATGCTTATGTTAGTAGAGAACACCTAAGAAATTAAGTAGAGTTAAATGTGGAGGAATTGGTTTAGCCTAAAGCAACGGTTTGATCTTTATTTTGTCGGTAATTACTTGGATCAAGAGGTAAGTTAAATGTTTTAGACGAGAATATGGAGAAATCTAACCCTAGACAATTTGTGCGGCTGTGTTCTATTTTTGTAATTTTTTTGGAGTAATAATTCAATTTAGTATCATCTTACCCAGTTATCGGTTCAAATTGTAATAAATTAATGATTTGGTACTTCGATCAATTCCTCGAAGGAATGATACTTTATTTTTATTTTATACTTAACACGAATATTTAAAAGATTTAAAATTCGATACACTTTAGGTAGTGTTTTTATCTCATTGTTTTAAACTTATATGATATTGTTTTCCATTGAATTCGGAATTAAGATTAAATATTCAACAAAAAATAATAATTAAATTTTGTGATTTTTTATTCATATAGCAATTATTAATATTTTCAATTTGAGGGCAAGAAAATATATTGAGTAACTTAAATTTATTAAAATAAACTTCTATAAAACAAACCCATTGTGAGAAATAGACTTTGACATTTATGTTAATAAAAACTTCCCTTGTTTGTTGAACATAAAAACAAAATTTAACATATTTTCGGATTAAGAGAAACGATTTAACATAATTTGACACCTATTTTTGTAGTTGATTTTATTAATAGAATAAAATTTTGTTGTTGATTATTTCTTATTTAGAATCATTCATTGCTTGAAATAATTTCTCTGTTACGCATGTCAATAGTTTATAGAAAAGAAAAAAGTGGGTAGAAGCATTAAATAAACAGTATGAGAAAAATAGGTGGAAAGAGTAAATAAAGAAATAAAGAAATAAAGAAAGCATAGTTAATGTGAAATGATAATATTGAATGGAGCAAAGTAATGATTTGGTTTTGCCCCATTTTACAGTGTATATAATGATAAAGAATGAAAAGATTAAAGCATCCAAGACCCTTTCCTTATAAACTCATGAATCTCTCCGCCTCCCTTCCTTTTCTCCTCTCTCCCATTTATAACCATTCCCTGCTCTCTCTCTCATATCCAACTGGTCCTTCTTTTAAGCTTCGTCATGCATGTTTCCATATATTAAAATTTTCACCTTTTCTTATTCAAAAAAAGAGAGGGCAATTTAGATTTCCTCCTTCAGATTCTTCATTTCCTTTTTTGCATGCATACAACACCCAACACAATACTCCACAGTTTCTACCTACACAATAACAATAATAACAACAACAATAATAGGATCGAAATGGGTCGTGTTAAACTCGAGATAAAGAGAATAGAGAACTCCACCAATCGACAAGTTACATTCTCAAAGCGAAGAAATGGCCTCATCAAGAAAGCCTACGAGCTTTCAATCCTCTGTGACATTGATATTGCCGTCATAATGTTTTCTCCCTCCGGTCGTGTCAACCACTTTTCCGGTAGGAGGAGGTACGCATGCACCCCCTTTCATCACATCTTCCATTTCCTTAAATCTGTTCATTTCATATCACAACAAATTTCATGCATCTCAAGGTTTCGTTCTTTAATTCCGATCCATTTTTAGAATCTTCTTCTCACATGGTTCGGATCAAAACAATTCTTAATAACTTGTTTACCATGTTTTCGAGTTGATTAGGAGCATCATGAAATCATCTATTGGCTTCCCCATCAATGTCTTTTCTATGTTTTAGATGAAATGGCGCGTAGTTTCGTAGAGTAGTTAGGTTTTTTCCTGTTCTTGTTTAGATTGTTAATTTGTTCTTGTTCTAATTTTTGTGTTCTACTTTTTTAGCGGAATGGCTTTATACCCTGGGGATTAGGATCTTGACCAACATATATATTTTTTTCCTTTTTCAAAGTTTACCTAAGCAACTAATATTATTATCCCAACAAAAACAAATACCAAGTAGTTAAATTCTTCTAGAAAAAAGGGGCAAGTTATGCAAAATTTAAGAGCTAAATCAAATACCTTTTTATTCGTAACCTTTATAGATATATTTACCTTTATGTTTGATAGATTGAAATATAGTATAACATTAACTAATCGTTATACGTCATTTATATTTAACTAATCTTATGCTTATTACCATTATTATTATTATTATTTTAGCCTGTTAATTTCTTGGTTTTTGTTCTTTGATTATAATCATGTTGTTACTGTTATCAGAATTGAGGATGTTTTTACTCGCTACATTAATCTTCCTGACCAAGAAAGAGATAAGTAAGTTGTGAACATGAAACTTGATTTTTCATGCGATAGGGTGGTGGTGATCATTTTGTTTATCATCTTCTACATGTTTAACTGTTATCTGTTTCATGCAGTGCTGTAAGTTTTCCAGAGCTACCGTACCGCAGGTATATATCTCTCTACCTTCTTTTACTTCTTCTACTTCTCATTATTTTCTTTGTAATATGATAGTAATATTTGTTCCTGCACTAATTTGTTTCTTATTTACTTAATTGCAGGGGTATTCAGAATAAGGAGGTATTTTCACTTATTATATTTATGTAAAAATTAAACCCTTCCCTGAAAAAATCATTGGAGTTATTTTACAACAATATTATATTTTAATATTCTTTCATATACATTAACTGAAAGTTATACAAACAATATAAGTGACTTTCAAGAGTTTAATCATAACTAATGATTTTTAAGAATAAATCATTTCAAAGAAATTTCTAAAGAATTCCTCTAACACTTCCCAACTAAAATTTATTTTCTGAGTTGGTTCTGGATGGTTTGAGACCTTAAAATTATAACACCTGGTTGTTTCTTTTTTTTCCAAATCTCATTACTTCCATAAATGTTTGGTCCCTTTGTAGTATTTGCTTAGGACACTTCAGCAACTGAGGAGTGAAAATGACATAGCTCTTCAACTGGCCAAGTTAGTATGATGTTTCTTTTAAAAATTCAATTATTTTCTAAATATTTTTTTTGGATTGTGTAATAGTGCTAATTTTTTTTCATTCACTGCTGTTTCTGCATCAAACAAGTCCGGGAGACATTAACTCTGAGATTGAGGTAAGCAAACCATGCAGGAGTTCTAAATTTTCTCTTCTAACCATGGTGACAAAAATCATCACCAAACTTAGATTCATCAATTTGAAGCACATAAACCAAAATTATATTAGAAAAGTATAAAATTTTTCAAAATGTTGAAAATTTCTTCTTAATTTTAGGAACTCCAACAAGAAGTTAATAGGCTACAACAGCAACTTCAAATGGCCGAAGAGCAGATAAGGTTTCTTAAGAAAATTTATGCTTAAATTCATTTTGAAACAATGGTATCTCCATCCCACATAGTATTTATTTATTATCTATGAACACAGGTTATATGAACCCGACCCATTAAAGATGTCATCAATGGGAGATCTTGAAAACAGTGAAAAGCATCTGGTAGATGTCTTGACACGAGTCATGCAAAGAAAGGTTGTTAATATGCTTTATATTAGTCTTTTTCTGTTTTGTTAAAAATTATGCATTTTTTTTAGTTTTTTCTTTTTTTCTACAATGTGACTTATTATTTACTAATGGTGCTGCAGGAATACTTAATGAGCCACCATCTATCTTCCTTTGATCCATCTAGTATTCAGGTAATTAATGAATGTATATTAATATATATATATATATATACATATATACATATATATATATATATATATACATATATAAATATATACATATATATATATATATATAAATTTACAAGAAATATTTTTAGATGAAAATAAAAACTATATAGTTAACATTTTAAATAAATTATGATTATGCAATTATTAAAATATTTAACTCTAGTTATTTATATATAATTATATTCTCTGTTTGTTTTAAAATAGAATAAATTATTTTATAGTAATAAAAAATAAATTGAATTAAAAGAATTGTTTGGATAATTTAACTCACATACACAAATTTATGTGCACATGTACAACTAAAAACTTGTTACACATGTGAATATATGATATACTCAAACGGGTATATATATAAAAAAAAAAGTACATAACATCTCCTATCCAATGAGAAAATATCCTCAACTCACAATATGTCTTTTCTAATATCATAAAATAAGTTGGGTTGAGAATGACCAACAAGCAAGTAATGTAATTTATAAAAGTAGTAGTGGTTATGACAATATTTAGAGAGGCACTATGACAGTATTTGGAGAGGCACTACCAACATTTGATGGATTAATTACAATAAATTTAATTAGAATGTAAAGGGTGCAACAACTTTATTACTCTAAAAAAATGTTGCATCCTACTTATTCTAATTAAATCCGTTGTAATAAGAGCATCAATATTGGGTTGTTTCAAATGTCGAGAGTGTCTTTCTAAAAGTTGTCTTAATCACGATTACTTTTAGACTTGAAGTAGGGGTAGCAAAGCGGGCCAGTCTGTCCCGCATTGGCCCACCACGCACTTGGCCCACAAAAATGCGGGTTGGGTAGGCCTGTCCCATAAAGTTATTGTGGGTTAGAATTCTCAACCCGCTTCGCATAAGAGTTTGTCTGCGGGTTTGTGGGCCAGCCCGCGTTCTTTTTTTTTTAAATTAATTTTTTTTTTACATTTTGTTCTTAAAAAATTGTCAAATTAAATCTATATATTTGTTATTATCAAACCTAAATTCTTTTTTTTCCTTTTCAAACATAATCAAACATCAAAACATTAAACATTAAGATAAATATCAAATATCACTATTCTTCCACTTTCAAAACATTAAAAATACCTAATTCCAAAACATTAAAAATACCTAATTCCAAAACATTAAAAATACCTAATTCCAAAACATTAAACATAAACATAAACATTAATTCAAAAACATTAAACATAAACATTATTGACGTGATTGTGTTGTGTTTCTTTCTTTGAAATTTTGTGAAAACCTAATTACGTTGCCTTGTTGCTGCTAAGTGCCAATTTTTTTTTCTTGCGGGTTAGCGGGTCAGCCCGCCCCGCCCCGTTGCTGGCCCGCGCGGGTTGCGGGCTAATGCGGGGCGGGCTAAAGCGGGTTAACGGGTTGAAAAGGTTAGTCCGCCCCGCGTTTTTTACAAGCGGGTCGCGGGCCGGCCCGCACGGCCTGCCCCGCTTTGCCATCTCTAGCTTGAAGCACAAATTTTTATTTAGGATTGAAGCACAAATTCACTACTAGTTTTGGATTTGTGCTTCAACACCTTTAGGCTTTCCTTGTTGTTCTCCAAGAGCCATTAAAATTGTGGATGTCTCTAATCCTTAATCCCCTATTTTTGCTTACACATATCCCCATTTAACCAATACAACTTTTTTTTATCAACAATTAATAAAATAAATTAAGAGGATACTTGAGGGGTATCCCAACCCGTAAACATCAACCTCATGGTTACTCCTCCTTATAGCTTAGAGCGTAAACCCATTATGTGGCTAGACCTACAAGATACACACCAAAAAAGATACACAGAACTACGACAACATTTTGGTAGCACCAACACCCAATAAACAGTACACACTTGAGAATGGAGCCGAAAATGTAGCTATAACCACTAAGAATTCTATTCAAATAGTGCACCATCTTGACATAAAAACTTAAAAGGGTGTGGCAGCAACCAAACCAGTACCCATACCAGGAAACAGTTCTGCATCACAAGTAGAATGCTACACCATTCTTCTACCATCAACCAAACCTTCACCTTTGCACATATTCAGAAACGTAATCCAACTGAATTACTATGTGACAGGGTGTACTCACTCCATCTTAGCTTGCCTTTTGTAATCTGCTGAGGCAACTTTATGTGTTCTTGATAACCTCAAGCCTTAGCTCCCTACCTTACCCTTACACACAACCAAACTACAGCCTCGAGCGTATACTCAGTACTGCTATGGCACTCTCTAAAGAAGCGTGGCAGGCAACTATGTACCACAAAACAGACTGCACCGAGCCAAGCACTAAACATTCCAACGTCAACCCGGACTACGCTTAACATCACCACCCATACAACTTTCTTGTTACTATGCCCCTATCCCGAGATAAATTTTCTTCGAATTCTTTTGATTTTATTCCTAACTTTTAAGGGAACCTTAAACATATATTTAAACATATATACATAGAGAGAAAAGACACAAGTGTGATAAAAAACTTTATCAAGGTTACTCTTTCTACCAAAAGAAGATGTTTGCCTTTAGCTTATATGTCATGTAACACGACATTCCAAAACTGAGTTTTCCTATGATTTCCCCCTATTGGAAAATTGAGATAGATGAAAGGTATGAACATCTGACAACAATTGAGCAGGACAGAGAACCTGTCCACGGTATATTGATCTACTCTAATACCACTTATCTTAGTTTTAAAAAAATTGACCCTCAACCCAGAAATTAATTCAGAATGAAGAATGCTTTTAATAGTTTGTATTTGCCTTGCACAGAAACAAACCATCGTTGGTAAATTGCAGCATGCTCACCTCTATTCCCCTTATTTCGACCTTGATACCTTGTAACCTCCCTATAACTAATGCTTTCCTAACGAGGCGTTATAAGCCTTCTACCACAATTAAGAATAATTATGGGACAATCACGTTGCATAAGTCCTCTAGAAGGAATAAATTGGTCGGTTGAATTTCAATTTAATAGGACAAAGATAGACGCAGACTTCTTACAATCATTGACCCACATGATCCATTTGTGCAAAAACCTAATTTTTCCATCATATAGTACAAAATTTTTAAACTGAATTATATTCTCAAAATCAACTTGACCCATTTATTCCTTTATCTCTTAATCTCATCTATCACCTTATTCACCACGATTAGACTATCCAAGTCTTAATCATGTTTTAGTTTTATCAATTTTTCCTTGAGAATGAATATCATTAACACTTATATGATAGTTTTCTCACAACCCCTTTATCGTACAGTACTTTTACTAATATCGTTTTTTTTTTTTATATATTATCTTAACTAAGTAGAATTATATAATTATGACAGGGAATACCTACCTCTTTCGACAATGTAGGTTGGTTGCAGGATGGGAGTCAAAATCATGCTCAGATTTTTGATGGATCTGCTCCTTTAGATCCACTCAGGTTTCTATCTGCATGTGTTTACAATTTTTAATTAGGATATTTTCTTTTAGATAATTATACTTTTCATGCATAAAACTCAAACATTAAACCTTATTCAAATGATAATTCAATTTCACTCAAACCAATTTAGTTAATCATAATTTCCTCTTAATTAAATAAAAAATACTAATTTTTAATGGTCAAACTTTTAAAATATTTTCATTTTTGCTCATCTATGATTTTAAAGATAAAAATATCAAATATTTTTTTTATCAATTATACTCTTAATTTCATCTAATATTTAATTAATTTATACATATTTATTTTGTTATACAAAATAGAAAAAAGGTAAAATAGAAACATCTATATATATAATAATGTAAAATTACTGTAGTACTTGATTTCTGCATAAAAATAATAAAAACGGATGAATAAAGGAGAACACAAAGAAAAGAAAATCATATTTGTTAAAATATTATATGATTATTAATAATAAGATATTTTCAGGGACTTATCTTCGACAGTGTATGGTTCATTTTCCCAAGGGACGAGTTCAAACGCTGATCCACGTGGCATGGGGGAGTGTCACGTGTCAAATCCAAGTGATGGGAGCCTTCAAGCATGGCCTCAAGGGTACACATTGTATCCTCATCATCATATTCAGCATGACATGGTGGGACCCGACATGCCGGATATGATGCCACATGCACAGGTGAGCATACCAATCACTGCCTCACACGTGGAACCACCACCCAAGAACGAGCCTGGAGAATATGACCAGTCTAAACAACAACAACAACCTCATCCTCATCCTCAGCAGCTTAATGCCCAATGACACATACCATTACAATGACCCATGCAAGCTATCACCATTCAGATGCCATGTCCCATCACCCTCTCATTTTTAGTTATAAATGTGAAGCATGCCATAGCTTCAGACTTGGCATGTGTAAGATTAACTAAGTACATGATGATCATATGATCATGTGCATAGAAACTGTATTTCGGATCATCCTTGTATTACCAAATTAAAAAAAAATGAATATCTAACAAGAAACAGCAAGCAATATTGTTTTTTCTCTTTTTTACATTCACTACACCAAATCTAAATTTTTACTATGCATGAAGCTTTTAGGGTTATCCTAATTCCGAAAGGTCCTTCATTAATAAAATTAGGATTCTTTTTATTTAACAAAACCTATCACTAATAACACTTAGTTTTAAGTAGTTAAGAACTCTATGGTATTGTAAGCTGTAATATTTAGTAGAAATGTTCGCATTAGCGAGACTTTGATTAGTAGACGTGTTTAGACTATTTTGCAAAATATAGGTGCTTAATAATAACAAGGCATTGCTCAATATGAAAATTTGGTGAAAGAAAAGAGGGTGATTGTAATGAAAATTATGGATTGTCAATAAAATGATAATTGGATATATCACTAACATTTTCACTCTGTGGAGGAGAAAACTTTTGAGAAAGAATGAGAGATTTAGAAAGTGATATATATAGAGAGAGAAAGAGAGAAAATTCTTAAAAAATTAAATATCAAGAGTATTTATTGTGAATATAATGTTGAACTAAAAAAAACATCAAAATCAATAAAAATAACATGATATGGTTTAATTTGATTGAAATTAATACAATTTAAAACAAAACTAAATATTTTTTTTTTATTTTGAAACAATTTTGGTATGTATTAATTATTGAACAATCATTCATATTAAAGTAATTATTAACTAACACGTATAACATTTATGTCAATAAAGAGTGAAAGTGAATTGTGTCGATCAAACCCACAAAAAGTTAACACAAAAAAGATGTTACGTGGGCCAGCCAACGCATGGAGGACATAAAGAGAAAGTGAAAAAAGTAATAACAATAATATTGCTTCGGCTAGACCGACGCACATTAGGAGTAAAGTTGTGTAACCTTTCGTCGATTTAGGACGACACCAAGTTTGTCCTCACGTCGATTTGCATCAGTGATGGCCGACGAAATGTGTGTTTGTGTCGCTTTGTGTCGGTCACAATCGACACAAAGTGTTTCCATGTTTGCATTGTTGTTTCTTAATACACTAGTACAAAATATGAAAACAACGACCCTTTATTTAGTGCGGCTTTGCGCTTAAACGCATTTGTAAAAAATGCGGTGGCATTTTTGTAATTAAATTGATTTACAAATGCGGTTCTAGGGTAAGACCGCATTTGTAAATCATTGTCTTTACTATGACCGCATTTGTAAATCATTCTGAATTGAATTACAAATGCGGTCATACTAAAGATTGCATTTGTAAATCAATTCAGAATGATTTACAAATGCGGGCATAGTAAAGACGCATTTGTAAATCATTTTAATTGATTTACAAATGCGGTCTTACCCTAGAACCGCATTTGTAAATCAATTTTACCCTAAAAATTGAAGCGCGCCACTAGTTTTCACTTTCACTTTCGTCTTCT